>Ga0315280_10000536_pt1 | contig 70559 bp, 62 predicted proteins | sample YL17G06_40_MG_FD_203697 | JGI IMG/M metagenome (GOLD analysis project Ga0315280, IMG submission 203697) | Sediment microbial communities from Yellowstone Lake, YNP, Wyoming, USA - YL17G06_40 | ecosystem: Environmental > Aquatic > Freshwater > Lake > Sediment | place: USA: Wyoming | collected... | reverse complement strand
ATCGGAAAGGTCTTATTCTTATTTGGCTTTATGTTGTGTGGTGTCTTCAGTGCTGTTTGCATTTTTATGACCAAAAAATACAACCACTGAAGTCACTTTATATTTATTCAAGTGCGAAACTCAGGTTATTCCATACTCCGAAGGTACTAGATTATTTCTAATATTTTAAAATAGAACTTATTTTATCAATATGATTCGGTCACATGCTGTTTCACAACATTTTTAATGGCCAAGCCGATAGACCACACAAAACGGAGGCTTCTGACATATGGTTGAAACCGCTCCTTTCAAAGGGATGATCTACAACAAAGAAAAAATACAAAAACTTGATAACGTCATGTCACCACCCTACGATATCATTTCAGAACAAATGCAGAAGGAACTGTACGAAAAAAATCAATATAACTTCGTGAGGCTCATCTTAGGGAAGATATACCCTGATGATACCGATTCGAATAATCGATACACCCGTGCGAAGCAGCTGTTCGATGAATGGCAATCGCAGGGGATTCTGACCCCTTCGACCACGCCAGCAATTTACCCCTATAAAATCCAATACACCGTCAAAAATGAAAAAAAACAGATGAACGGGTTTTTCATCCTCTTGAAACTCGACCCCGAGTACCGCACCGTGAAAGCCCATGAAAAAACACTAGCGAAACCCAAGGCGGACCGGCTGAATCTCATGCGCGCGTGCGATGCAAACCTTGAGCCGATCCAACTGATGTATATGGATCAGCAAGATAGCATCAGAAAAACCATAGATGAGGCCATCACAAAACCGTTGATCAGCGTGAAAGGGTACGACGGGTTCACCCATACCCTCTGGCGGCTTGACGACCAAAACATCGTACGAACAATTATTGATGAACTGAAACAAAAAATACTGTTCATCGCTGACGGGCATCATCGGTACCAAACCTCGATTAACTTCGCACAAGAAAAACGCGAACGCACAGGGGATACCGACCCAAACGCTCCCTTCAACTACATCATGATCGTACTCTGCAACATGTTCGACCCAGGGCTTTCAATCCTTCCTACGCACCGGTTCATCAAAATGCCAGACGTGGACCTCGATGACCTTGCGAAAAGACTTGAGAAATATTTTACCGTTGAGAAAAAACCCATGACCATGAAGAGGAAACAGTATGAGAAACTCGGGAAAACCATCATGAACGATATCGAAACAGAGGACGCCCACAAGTTCGCATTGTACGCAAAAGACGCGTACTACATTTTTACCCTCAAAGACGACCAGGTGATGGACATGCTCGCGGCCGATCATTCAAAGACATGGCGGACGCTTGATGTCTCAATCCTCCATAAACTCATCTTAGAACAATTCCTTGGGATCAACGAGAAAAACCTTGAAGACCATGTGAAATACACCAGGGTCGATGCCGAGGCACTCCAACTCGTGGACGAGGGGCACTACGATTTCTCGTTCCTCATTAATGCGACGAAAATAGACCAACTTAAGGCGATCGCGGACGCAAGCGAGCATATGCCGCAGAAATCCACCTACTTCCTCCCAAAGATGCTCTCCGGACTTGTCATGTATAAGATGTGACGGCTCGTGACAGAATGTCAGAGTGGTATCACGTCGAAAAACCTATAAATAGCTGAGGAAAGAAAGGAGTATTTGGTGAGGAAGGGAAATAATATTCCTTTATTTTCTTCATATTTTTTCCCCCCTTCCTTCCTCCCATTTTCGTCGCTGTTAAGTAAATATTTAAGAACTCTATCTTAATTCACCCTCGCGATGAGTTTCTACAGTAATTTCTATGATGATATTGTGCAGATTCTTTTGCCGTATGCAAATATCATTTACGTACTGATTATCATTGCAATCGTCTCGCTGGTCTTTGGCGTCATCCTGAAACTTGTCAAAAGAAGGCTTCTGAAAAACGTGAAATCGAAAGAGCATCGCTCGACGGTGACGATGTTCATTGATCTCCTGAAATATACGTTCCTGGTTTTTCTTTTCATCGTTGCAGTCTCCCTCTATGCAGGAAAACTTGGGGATCTGGGGTTTATCGCTGGGCTCCTGACGGTCGCGCTCGGCTGGGCGTTACAACGGCCAATCAGTGGTGTCGTCGCTTGGTTAATCATCGTCACCCGCCGGCCGTTCCACGTGGAGGACTATGTCTCAATTAGAAAGATTGAAGGGGTCATCACCAACATCACCCTTAGTCACATCATCATTGATGAGGTTGGCGGTACGATCGACGGAAAGGCACTTTCCGGTCGGACCGTCATGGTTCCAACATCGGTCATCTTTGAGGAAGAGGTCATTAACTTTACAGAAAAAGATGAATTCATCATTGACGAAGTGGCAGCCACGATAACCTATGACAGTAACCTTCTAAAAGCGGAAGGCATCATGAAAGATGCGGTGACAAGCGTCCTTACCTCGCTCTGGAGTAATTATCCAAGTCAGTTTCAAAAAGAACCGTATACTCGTGTGAAGTTCGATGAATCCGGTGTGACCGTCATTACCCGTTTTCATGTCAATATCTATGAGCGCGATAAGGTGGAGACCGATATCCGGCGAGAGATATGGGCGAGGATCGCAAAGACAAACGATATTGAATTTGCGTACACCTCTGCGAACATTTTGTTAAAAAGCCAGGCGGAAACAATAAAGAATAACAGCAAATGATCTATTCATCAATTTATTTCTTACGCAGTAGGGAGATAAAGAAAAGGTCGCCACGTGGCAGCACCGTGAATGCCCCTTGCGTGGTCCGTTGTAAAAATTCTTTATGAATAACGTTCGTGAGGGGGGCAACGGAAAGGTCAGTATTTTTCACTACTTGTTGGATCACCTGGGATGTTTCCTCAGGGGTTATCGTACACACTGAGTAGAGGAGAAATCCGTCTTTCCGGACGTTTCCTGCGGCTTGCTGTAAAATCGACAACTGCATTTTGGGGAAATCACCAGGGCCTTCGACGTACTTTGCTTCCGGGTTTCTTCGTGCTGCGCCGAGGCCAGTGCAGGGGGCGTCAACGAGCACGACATCGAACACCCTTTCTGGAACAGATTCTTCAACTCGAACGCTCGCCCCATAGTCACCACATCGCTTCGTTAAGATCGCACGCTTCCCCACATTGGTGTCATAGGCGAATAATTTCTTCGAATTTCGGCTTAAGGATGCCATGGCAAGGGATTTCCCGCCATTACCCGCGCAGAAATCAAAAATACTTTCACCAAGGGATGCTGCAAGGTGCGCGATGAATTGGCTGTTCTCGTCCTGTACATGCGCGTATCGTTGTTGTAGTATTTGTGAATATTTGCTCACTGAAGTAGTGAGGATGGCAGTGTCGAGAATAGATCGCTCTGAAAAAATATGTTCTTCATGCAGGTTGTCCATGATTTGTTCGGGAGTGCTTTTATTGAAATTGATGCAGAGGGTGGTCGGCGGTTTCTCATTCAGATACCCAGCCCATTCACCGTAGTCTTTCAAGATGCCCGCGACATACGACGAGCAAGAGTACCGGAACTCAAAGGGATACGTTGATGCCTCGGCCTGTGCGCCTTCCACGGCAAGTTGCACGTAGAGTTCTGGATGCTGTGCAGATCCTCGGTTGACCAATATATGTTCATACAGCTTCTTCCATCGGACGACATCATGAACAATCTCAGCAACCTCCTCTCGTTGTTCTTTCGTAAGACCTGACGACGGTAAAATATCTCGTAGACAGCGCGCCATATTCCCCTTTTTTAGGTATTTTGTCACAACGCGTTTCGCAACTTGTTCTATCATAGAATCAACTCCGAGAATATCATTGGATAATGATGGGCCCGAACCGGGATGATATAGTTAACATTTAAAGCCCAATGCCTAAAAACCCTTCTAATCGTGCCAAAATACCATAAACAGAAATCTTTATATAAGGGTATCGGACAAGCATTAACACGGTTTTAAGACTCATGTTTTGTGCTAATCGATGAAAACTCTACTTTTTTAATTTCTTTTTTGGACGAGCAATTTCTCCTACTGCCTTCCCACCCTGTAACCATGCTACTGAAATATCTTTACTTCGTTTAATATCTTTTTTCATCTCTTTGGTTTGAATCTTTTTCATATGTTGACTTCCCAGTTATTTTTTTATAATAACTATTTCTTTAAAAACATATCCTTAGAAACTCATGTTTTTGTGCGAATCGAGGTAGGGTTAGGCTAATAAATCGAAAAATAATTAATAAAGTTTATATTTAAGGTAAGGATATTATCTTTATGAAAAAATTAAAATTACAGATTGTTACATCTTTTCTAATTTTTTTTATAATAAACGGAATAGTTGTTACAGGTTCTATTCAAAATCAAATAGATGAACCAACTATTCCCATAAATGAAAACCATAGTACTAGGGATTTCTATTTCATTCATATCACTGATACACATGTAGCCCACAATTGGTATGATCACAATGAAACCAGGAAACATTGGCTTATTTCACTTTTAAAGTACGTTACTTCTTTTGAAACACCTCCTGCGTTTGTGGTGATCACAGGGGATTTAGTAGAATGGGGTGAAGGGTTTTTTGGTGCTCTGAATTATTATTCTTTTATACAATGTTTCTATAAAAATAATACACAACTGTGCGCAGATAAAAATTGTTCAATCCCTGTGTATTTCACTCCGGGAAACCATGATTATTACCCTTACCGGGAACTATGTAATTACCATCTCTTCGTTGATAGGATTCATATCAAAGATAATGATCGATATGTAATAACCTATGAGAATCTGAGCCTTTTTTTCATGGATTCAGGCCCAAATTCTTACGCAAAACCTAGCGACTGGGCTAATTCCCTTAGTATCGGTTTTACCCATAGGGATATCATCTGGCTTGATGAAAGATTAAGTAATTGTACCACAAACCATAAAATCGTACTTATGCACCATCCCGCTATCAACATTAGAAATGAAAATGGTGAATTATATGATGTTTTTATCCATAATAGAGAAATGTTCATTGAGTTATGTAAAAAATATGATGTGGATGCGGTCCTTGCTGGGCACACCCATGAGGCCCGGGTGTTTGATGCTGAAGAACATCTATATGAAAACCTGCCGATAAACAGTAGCAATTATCCTACTTTGTTTGTTCAATCTGATGATTGCAAAGAAGGTGTACATTATCGGAATATATCAATTGTTGGTAATGATATTTGGATTGAGCAAAGCCAAGAGATAAATTTCACCTGTTTTTCCTCCCTCAACTCTACACTCCCTCAACTCTACATTTTCAAAACATTTCTTTCTTTAAAAACATATCCTTTAAACAATGTTTATCGGTTATAAAGCAGGGAGATTAGACCTTTTGTAGATTGGGAAGAAAGAAAAATATGATCTAACCTCCCAAAGTACGAAAATACGTACTGATTTAATAATTTTATTCTACTCGGAAAATCAACGATGGAAACGGGTACTCCATGCACAATTTTCGCATAATTTGACTAGGAGGTCGAAGGGAATTCACTCCTCTCCGTACCTAGATATGGGCTTTTAACCTTTACAGTAAGGGCCCGAACCGGGATTTGAACCCGGCACAGAGGATCCACAGTCCCATATGTTACCAGGCTACACTATTCGGGCCATATTTTGGATGGGGCAATGAATCATTTAATATTTATATATTCCCAGTAAAACCTCAATAGAACTCTCCTTGTATCAAGGGGTGTCAATTTTTCTGAATCATCATCGTTTGTATTGTTCATCAGAGAAAAATTCATTGTCTGTTCCATCGCTCTTTTGCATGAGTCTGAATCAATCCTCGTATTCGCCTCTCAGATTTAGCAAGGCCCTCCACAGGACCATGGTTTATATACTAAATACCCAATAATAGTGTCATTAGATAAGGGGCGAAATCTATGAAAAAATGGTTAAGTATACTCGTTGTAGGAATATTTATTGTAAGCGGATTTGGAGCAGTAGCGACGAATGTTCACAATGGCAACCCGATCTCGACCCAGACCATTAGTAAGGTCGTTCAAATCAATGTCTCATCATTACAGATTATTGAAAGTGAGAACAACTATCTGACTGTTCGTCTGAGCGATCAGGAATTATACCTCTTGAACCCTGGTGAACCGATGGTTCCACGAATATTGAAGCACTACGAATTACCATTTGGTGCCACCAACGTGAATGTGACAGTCGAACCAGGAGAAATTCAAGAACTGACGTTGTCAAAAGAAATCAGACCAGCACCAGCTCCAGCCCCCTACACCCCACTTCCCAATACCATTCTTCCATCTGGGAAAGATGCACGGGTGTATGCAAGTAATGAGTTGTATCCTGAGGCATGGTATGGGTTTCATGTGGGCTGTGGGATCAACGCAAAAAGCGAGCATGTGACCCATCTGACCGTCAATCTGTTCCCGCTGCGCTATCGACCCGCGACCGGTGAAATACAGGTCACGTCGAAATTCACTATGGTCATTCAGTACCGACCACCAACTCGTGATTTCTTTCCAGCAAAAAGCACCTATGACCTCGTCATCATCACCCCCTCGAAATTTTCTACAGAGGTGCAACGACTGGTAGACCATAAAATCAGTATGGGGGTGCCAACGGTTCTCAAGACAACCGACGATATTTACACACAATACCCTGGTGTCGATAAACCTGAGAAAATAAAATATTTCATCAAAGATGCGCTCGAGACATGGGGAGTGAAGTACGTTCTCCTGTTCGGCGGGTTGAAATCAAATCTGTACGGAAAGGCAAAAGATGATGTGAATCAGGGCTCCAAGGCATGGTATCTGCCGATCCGATATTCGAATTTTCTCTGGGACGGAGACTCGTACTACAACTTCACCAGCGATGAGCCTGGGTACATCTGTGATCTCTACTACGCAGATATCTACAAGGAAGGTGGCGTATTTGACAACTGGGACTCCAACGGAAACGGCGTGTTTGCGGAATGGTCTGGCACCCTTCGTGACGAGCTGGATACGTACCCTGATGTCGCGTTCGGGAGACTCGCGGTCAGAAATACCCTTGAGGCAAAAAACGTGATTGACAAAATCATCACCTACGAACAACAACCTGCTGACCCAAGCTGGTTCAAAAGAATCATCGTGATATCAGGGGATGGCTTCATTGATCAGGAGGATTGGAATATCCAATGGAACACCACGGGGCTCCCGGATGGGGAATACACGATCTGTGCCGCAAGCGCTAACTCAGAGGAAGTTGGCCCCACCGATGAGATTCACATCACCGTGGATAAAACCGTTGCGACGAACCTTACCTTTAATCATGATGATCACCTTAACCCTGCGCTCCAAAATGGATACCCAGCGCCTCCGATTGCGGAAATCGTCTCCGTCTCAAACGGGAACATCCTGGGGAACACCGATTACACCTATACGCCGAACGACGGGGAAGCCTATTGCAACGAACTGTATTGGTGGGCGAATATCTCCTATGTCGGCGGTGTTCTCACCATACGGGGAAAATCCTATGACCCCAGACCATATGGGAATCTCACGAATCTCTCCGTCTGGATACAAAATAAGACCGGGGCAATCATCTTTAACGCGACACGCGACCACCTGGAGAACTACTTTGAAGGTGAATGGGTGGTTGGAGAGAAAACCCTCCACGGACGGGGGGGCGCCCTGACCTACCTTCCCGATGACTTTGAAAATAACAGCGTGTTCACCTCCAACGGGAAATGGTATGACCAGTCCGATGTCATCAACGAGTTCAGCAAAGGGTATGGTCTTGCGTATTTCTCAGGCCATGGAAGCCCGGGATGGTGGGGGGATCATTACCCGGGTATACCAGGGAACCGGCGTTACGGCCAAGTCGCAGGGCTTCTCGTCGTGCAGGCGTCACGCTACTTTCCCTTCGTCAAATTCCCTGTTCTTCCGATGCGGAAATTAACCAACACAGAGAAACTACCTGTGGTGAGCGTCGGCGGCTGCCACAACAGCATGTTCAGTGTTTCGCTGATTCCCTCGCTGTTAGACGGTCTCCTTCCGATGCACATGTACTCCTATGGAGTACCGCTCCCTGAATGCTGGGGTTGGTACATGGTGAAAATGCCTCACACTGGCGCGATCGCGACCATGGGAAACACCGGCTATGGCTGGGGATCAGAAGGTGACGTATGCACGATCGGTCCTGGTGACGGGTGGTTGAACACAGAGTTTTTCAGACAGTACGGGGCAGAAAATCAAACGGTGTTAGGCATGGCGTACATCCAGGCTATATCTGGGTATATCACGAATTTTAAAACCTGGGAATATACCTATTGGCGGTATGACCATGGCTGGGACGGCATTGATCAGAAGACAGTGCAACAGTGGGAGCTACTGGGCGACCCGAGCCTGAAAATCGGCGGGTATCCATAAGCGTTCACTTTTTCTCTTTTTTTCAATTATTTCATTTCATCACATGAACGTACACGATAAACTACAAGAAGTCGTATTTCATTGCGGTCATCGAACGACGCAGGGGTAGCCAAGCTTGGCCAACGGCGCAAGATTCAGAGTCTTGTCCTGCAGAGGTCCGCGAGTTCAAATCTCGTCCCCTGCACTTTTACCTTTTTACGGGGGAAAACATCGTTTTAATAACGAACTATTGAATGTGGTCTGAAAAAAGAGATTTGAACCCAAAAATTATTGATGAATTTCTACTTAATTCGCCTAACCATAAAATAAAAAAAAAGGAAAAAAAGGGGGGATTTCCTAATATCCTAGTAGCTGCCTTAGTATCGGGAACGCATGTGGGAATCGCTCGAATAATAACTCCAAGAAATGTAATATCGGTTTGTAATACGAATAAGGCATCGTTATAGGCAAGGGGTCTGACCATGAGCTTTCAGCACCAAACGTATCCTTTGCTTTTACTTTGATGCTGTACGATCCTTTTATGGTCCACTTGTGAGTCGTATTTATAGTGACACCAGAGTTGTAGGGACCAAGCCAATTACTTTGTGATCCGTCACCCCAATCCCACATATAATACACTTGGTCACCGTTGGGATCGGTTGTACTGGTAGTGTAGGTGTATACGACGTTGATCTTCCCTGACGTCTGTCCTGATGGTCTATTCGGTTTGTTCGGTGGGACGTTTTGTTGCTGTTGCGTAGTGAACGTATACCATTTTCGAGTGTATAGACCGCTGCCGGTAGGGTCAGTCGCATTGACCCAAACCTTATAGGTTTTTAAATAACCAAGTCCGGAAAGAGCTAATGATTTTGTTCCATTCGTTGCACCTGTTCCACTATTGGTTTGCCCGTTGCTACATTGGATAGTCCAAGAGAACTGATCACCTTCAGGGTCGTTGATCGGGATGCCCCAGGTAAAGCTTAAAGGATTATTAGTTGATCCATTTGTTGGGGTGGGTGTCCCGAATACTGGTGGAAGACTTGTTTTTGTTGTAAAAGTGTACCATTTTCTGGTATAGATGCCACTACCACTCGGATCTGTTGCATTGACCCAAACATGGTAGGAGGTTGAATAGGCAAGGCCAGAGAGAGCAAGTGTTTTTGTTCCATTTGTTGAACCAGTTCCACTATTGGTTTGCCCGTTGCTGCATTGGATAGTCCAAGAGAACTGATCACCTTCAGGGTCGTTGATCGGGATGCCCCAGGTAAAGCTTAAAGGATTATTAGTTGATCCATTGGCTGGATTTGGAGAGCCAAATACAGGGGAAAGATTTATTAAAATTATTTTGGAGGTGGTATCTTGTTTCCCTTCGTTATCAGTCACAGTTAATACAACTGGGTAAGAGCCAACTGCTATATATGTATGAGATAGAATACATCCAGAACCACTGGATCCATCGCCGAAATCCCAGTTATACGAAACAATATTTCCGTTATAATCATAGGATGAAGATGCGTTAAATATCACAGTCATTCCTTGTCTTGTATAAGTGAAATGTGCATTCGGTGGACCATAAGTACCCATTAAAGGATAATTATCCTTATTGCTCCCGCCAGAAATATTGTATGGGATGTCACCGATATGATCTCCATTGGTATCTTCACCAGTATAATCATCCCAGTAGTTACCACCTGAAGGATACCCATCATCCCAAGAATTGTTACTGTAATCTTCAACGTGTTGGTAATTGTTAAAAAAGTTATTGTGATATATATGATTATAATCAGAAGATTCATAAGGTATCAATATAGGATACATCTTCATTTTGGTAAATGTATTGCTATATATTGTGTTATTTTGAGAAGAGCCTCCGCCTATAAGAATTATTCCAATTGTTCCATCACTAAAATTACTACCTGAAATAGTACAACTATTACAATTCTTTAAAATTACCTGGCCTGCATCAGACGGCACTGTTGTATTATTTATTCCTTTATAATAGTAAATTGGTTTCCCGTTTACAGTATTACTTGAGTCAATATCATAATTATTGTCAGAATAGATAAATATACTTGAGTGGAACATAGAGTTATTTCTTAAAATTTGGCCACCGCAACTTGCATGAATATACATACCAATGTAACTGCAATAAATTATATTTCCATCAAAATAGTTATTGTCACTACCAGTGCCATACCAACCTAAGATAAATATTCCAACAGAAGTCACGTTTGTAATGGTATTGTTAATTATTTTATTATAATCAGAATCATCATCAAGAGTAATGCCTATGCTTTCTGATATGTTGTTACAATCTATATAATTATTATATATTTCATTGTAATCATGATCGCCACAAATAGCACCTTGTGCCAATACAATTCCTTTCGCAACATTTAAGATGGTATTATTATAGATCTTGTTATGATCACAGTTATTTACCAAGACAATATTGCTAGATTTAAGAGTATTATTATAAACATTATTCCAATGAGCGTTCTCATCAAGTCGTAAATATGCACTATTTAATATATTATTTCCAATATAATTATTTGAAGAAGATATAAATACCTCTGCATTTGAGATATTATTTCCTTTGATGGTACAATAGGAAGAAGTTAAATATAATGTAGCAAATCCATATTTAATATCATTGTTAATAACGTAATTATACGGGGAGTGGATATAGATCCCCCAATAATCATCCCCTCCTGAATGCTTATTATAAATTATACAATTTGTAATTATATTGTAACTGGAACCAATGTCAATACATGCATCATAACGATTATTACTGCTGTTTTTTATTGTAAATCCACTGAGGTTAATCGACATGGCAGTTGTTTGGATTACATCACCGAAATTTCTTCCATCAATAATAGTATTAATCCTATTTTCTCCAATAAGATTTATTGATTTGTTGATTATTAGATTTTCAAAATATGTAAAATTATCCGCATGAATTGAATCTCCATTATTTGCTTCATTTATTGCTTTTTGAATAGAAGAGTACCATTTGTTCGAGATAATATTGTGAACACCAACAAAAACAATTTTTGATACTGAAGATGTATTACTCTCGTTGTCAGTGATAGATAATGACACATTGAATTTTTTTCTTTGTGTATAATTATAGGAAATATTTCTCCCATAACAAATCGAACCATCACCAAGAGTCCATGTGTAATTAACAATTTTTGTGTTTCCTGAGAAAGATACGCTTGTAAAAGATATATTTTGATAATCTTGTCCTGCTTTGATAAAATCCCAGAGGAAATCTGCGGTTAGTTTTAATGGATACATACCAACGAGTGGATATAAATCTTGAGTCGTTGAAAACGGAATTGGATATGGCGTTTCTCCTATCCCATCTTCATCTAAATCAATACCATTGTAATCCCCATAATAATTCCCCTCTTGGGCGACTGGGTTATACCAAAGATTATTATTTCCAGTATCTACCGCATTGGGATTATTTTGGTATATATTATTATGATAAACAGCAATGTTATGACCATTGAGGCATACTCCATAATCTGAGTTGTTAAAAATATTATTTTCTATGATTGTATGGTTATAAGTATGAGCCCAAATTCCATAATGGTTTCCATAAATATTATTGTTTTTTACTGTCATATTATTATTTTCATTAGATCCACCGAATTCCACTCCTATGGTACCATTAGTTATGGAGAACCCGGATATTAACACATTTCCTGTATGAAAACACAAAATAACCTCGAAACTACCCTGTCCGTCAATTACAGTAGTGTCCTTGTCTTCACCAATGAGGGTAATATTGTATAAATAATTTATTGTTATGGCTTCACGATATGGCGATGAATCATCATAGACATAAACGGTGTTTCCGTTATTTGCATTGTTTATCGCAGTTTGAATACTGGTATAGTTCCCTGGTCCGCTCCCACCAACATACAACCAATTGCCACGCTTCAACGGCTGTAATCCATCCGATGATAATGTATTGATTGCAGACCCAATACTCGTTCCAACAAACAACAGTATAATTCCTAAAACCATTCCTTTCTTCAACCAACTTTTATTCGGCATAACACTTTCACTCCCCTAAATAATGGATTTTATGAGGTTTGTTATCCTGTAGATTCATTTAAATGTTTTGAGAAGAATAATTTTTGCAACATATGTACTGAAAATAGATTTGATCCCACAATTACAATATCACTGTTTTTCTCCCCATCATCTCGAAGGATAAAGAGATTTGAACTTCGAGTTGGAATCACGTCCCCTGCATTTTTTTATCCTTACATCAGGAGTGAACTCATCCTGACAAAGGTTTAAATAACGAGGGGTTCTATATTTTTCAGATAGGGTTAGGAAAACAATGAAAAGGAAACTGTTGTCGGTTGGACTAATTCTACTTTTTTTCGGAGGTATTCTTTCACAAGGTATAACGGTAAATGCGCATCAGATATCAACGATAAATAACAATAATAATACCAACTCATCAACGGAAAAATCCAAAGTGTCGGTTCAATTTTTTTCGTTACACGGAGTAGAAAAAATTGAAAGAGAAATCTCGGTTCAAGATTCTTATCGCCTTTCAAGTGTTATGAATAGTTCTGATGTTAATGCAATAGCTTCTGAACTAATGAGTTTAGGGTTATTACCTTCATCGATGAGTCAGGATGAGTTAAAAAATCTCATCAGTGAAGAATATGGTAAAAAAGCATTCACAAAATACAGTGATAAACTAAACAGTATTGTGGTAGGAAGATCTGAAGTAAAACAAAATCTTTTTTGCACAATTAATGGTGAAGCAAATTCGTATTTTACAACTAATTATAAAAGTATGTCGGTATATGCCGTTGCATTTATTCCGGCTATGGCGCTTATCCTTTTGGATATATTTTTGCAACTCACCTTACCGTGGTATCCTATACTATTGACCATTCCTACTTTTGTTGGAATGCTCCCCATGGGTATTTTGGGGGTGTTGGGATTCGTCGTATGGACGGCCGGGTTATTAGGATCCGAGTTGATTGATTTTATGCCAGTAAAACTCAGTTTGATTCAGTCGGTAGTAATGGGAGGTTCACATGGTCTGCCTTTACCGCATGTAAATACGTCTGGCGTGATTGGAAAATGGGCGATATACAATGAACAAATTACTCTGTACCTAATAGGCTTTTTTGGGGTATGGGCACATATTGTTAACCCTCACAATGAATATACAAAATTTATAGGTTCGAGCCTGTACATAAAAGCAGAGGGTTCTTATTAACAAATATTGTGAAAAGGAGGATTCCTTACGTCTCATCCCTTTTTTGTTATTTCCCATAAAACATGAGCAAGAATGAGATTTGAAATTCGAGTTGGAATCCCGTCCCCTGCACTTTTACCTTTTTTACAGACAGTATGAAAAACATGATTTTTATAACGAAATATAAGATTTAGTCTGAAAAAAGAGATTTGAACTTAAAATTAAAGTTTAATCAGTGCTTAAATCCTTAAGTAGTCACTATTATCAATAGTCAAAATCACCGTTCGGGTATCTCCCACATATAAAAAAAATATTGAAAATCAGGCAAAAATAGCCTGACTTCCACGATTTTTAATCACTGCGATGGTGCTTTGATTACGTTTTATTGAATTGCCACCATGCTTTCAACTTAGACCCATCATTGGTCTTGAGGATTTTTCCTGTAGGATCCCTGAACGCGGTGTAGACACGATAAGTGCCTGTCCCATGTTGGAGATTCGATGCTCTGATCTTACCATTGAAAATGGTGTCAAGCGCAAGCTGACTACCACGGTTAATGATTCGTGGCGGGTACAAGTAAAACTCCCCTGTTTCATATGTGTCATTTGTGAAAATACCGAAATCCTTAAAATCAGCGAGGTGAAGGAGGTCTCTCTTTAATTTTCCGGATGAGTTATAGAGATATGCTTTCAGGATGTAATTTCCTTTGGGTGCACGCGGCGGGAGTGTTATAGAAATGGTATGCTGGCCGCCTGAGGAGGTCATCGTGTAAAATTTTACTGTGCTATATCGGCACAGCATAGGATGATCTTGGGATATCAGCATTGTTTTTACCCAGGCATGGTCTTGATGTACGTGTGTTTTTATCGAGAAGGTGATGTTAACGGAATCGTTATAATTATTGTTGTCCTCGGGGGAATCCCATGGTTTATAGCTTACGTTTTCAAACCAGCAGTTTGGATATGAACCAATTGCCATGACGCCACCGGAAAATGTACTGAAGAGGACGCGATATTGATAGCTCTCGTTTAAAATTGTATACTGACCACTCGCAAAATTAAAGTTCGATGGAGACTCTATCGGAACTTTCCAAAGTAATTTATTATCGGTTAAATTAATCGCGATGACCCATTTACCATGATGAAATAAAAAGTGATTTGCAGAAACGATCATGATCGGATATGTGGCTGTTCCACAGATCGTCATGCATGAGACAGGATACACGCGTTCTGTGTCATGAAGGAGTTTGGTGACGTTAATTTCCTCAAGGATACTCCCATTTTCTGCAGAGAAGTGGACTAATTTTCTCCCGCCACCACCCTGGAGAGGAATGCCCATATCATTATACCAGAACCCGCCTCGAGGGTCCATGGCAAATGAAAACCCGGTGATATTCGAATAGTTGATTTTCCATCGTAACGTCCCGTTTGTATAGACCGCATAAATACGGGGGTTTCTGTTTGAACCGTTCAAGGTGGTATAATTTCCATTGAACGCGTCAAAATAAATGGTTTTGTTACTGAGCGTTGGGCTTGCTTGACTTTGTCCGGGAAAATCAAAATGCCAAGCTTCTTTCAAAATATCAGACGAATTTTTAGCATCTGGATTCACGTCGATTGCGTACAGCCGACCAGAGATGTTGCCGCGATACCGGCCTAGGAGATTCGGCGGTGGAAATTGAGTGGTAAGGTACACTCTTTTCCCCTTTACGCACGCTGAATTTTGCGTTCCAAAATGTTTGCCGCCGGTGATGAGCTTTGGTGTTCCGAGAGAGTTCATAGCAAGTATAGACTCATTTGTCGTATCAACGGCAGCAACAACCCCGTTGCGGTCCGTCTTAAACATGACCGTACCTTCGAAGAAAACCGGATTTATCGGCATTATGCCATATTGTACTGTTGAGTTCCATGCAACAACATGATTGACACTATCGTAATGATAAGGACAGTCTAACGGATGAGATAATATTGTAAAGAAATCTGCCCAATTCATTTCACGTACTGCGGAGTAGGATTCGCTGCTTGAGTTATCCCAAAACGATAATGATGCAAGTCTGGCGCCAGTTTTTACATCAAATGCATACAGAGGCCCACCCCATGTCGGTACTATGATGGTCCTATTCTCGACAATAGTCGGACTAAGAGGAACTGGTGGTATTGAAGGATTTCTCAATGAAAGATTTATCGCCGGGAAATAGGAGATCCAATCGACATGGATATTGCGGTGATCCGATGCATTCACCAGTATGATTTTTTCAATGTCGCAAGCAACAACCCGGTCGTATATGTCAATCATTGGGACAGAACCACATGCAGAAGGATCTAACGACCAAGGATATTGTGTTTTATTAAACCAGCGCCAATACCCTGAAGACCAGAGTCGATTACCATAATAATCATAAATGATAAGATTATCATTTGGATTTAATCTGCTTCCAAAAAAATCATAAAGCCCAAACGAGCATGCTGCTATTCTACCATTTCCCGCGATACCGATTCCATACGTCCCATATTTTTCCCCGCCAAAATCATGGCGGTACCATACTTCACCTACGTTATTTGTTGCATTAGCTGTTGGGACCGGTAACCTGATATTGTCTGTTAACTGAGGATCACAATGAACCATGCCGCCTCCCCATGGAGGGAGAATAAAATCATCCTGACCATTTCCATTGCCATACGCTATTGATGCCAGCGCTATAAAAGCCATGATAACCAAGAGGATCACAGCCCCGATATCGCATACCATTTTCCTTTCATTCCTTTCCTTTTTCATGTTTTTTTTTCGTCCCTAAAATTATAGGATGTAATTTCTAATCATTCACATGGATTTAAATGTTTTTCATAAGATAAATACTGATAAAATGAGCTCAATACGTCAAAGAAGGCAATCGACGACGTTTTAACGATTAACCTTGCTTCATCTTTGATAATAACCAGACCGCCGCCATCGTTTTATTATCCGGACCACGTTTTCCGATGATTTTCCTCTGCGACGTCTTCATCCCCGTGAGCGCTCTCCCATCGTTTCTTCACCCGCTGGCATATGTAGCATTGTGATTTTTGCTGGTAAATCCGTGTTCCCTTCCCGATGGGAATATTAATTTACCATTAAATTCAAGCTTTCTTCCCGATAAGAGCATTATTACTATTAAGATCAAACCCTATAATAGGAATGAGATTTAAACTTCGAGTTGGTATCACGTCCCATGCACTTTTCCTTCTGTAAAAAAGAATCGATCCTTGATGCTCTACCAAAATTTAATGTAGCTTCGCTAATGCCGTCGCAAGCATCTCTAGTGCCTTCGCCCGATGCGAGTACCGGTTTTTCTCCTCAATGGTCATCTCCGCGAACGTTTTTAACGCATCTTTTGGAACAAACAAAGGATCGTACCCAAATCCATTGGTGCCTCGACATTCTGTGATGATTGTCCCGGCGCATTCACCGGTGCATACGAGCGGTTTTTTCCCCGGCTCGCTGTACGCGTAGACAGAGCGGAAGACCGCTGACCTGTTCTTAGCACCGTCAAGCAGGCGGATGATCCCTGGTAATCCGATCGTAAAAAACACGTATTTCGAGTACACACCCGGGAATCCTTCCAACGCCTGTATAAACACACCCGCGTCCTCAAGCATGAATGGTTTATCAAATCGCTCGCGTACGTGTTCTACGCCGTACTGAACGACCTCTTCTAATGTATCTGCTTGAACCTCAGGGTACCCGAGGTCCTTTTGTACAACCCGAAATCCGAGTGGCGCTAGTTTCTTTGTAGCCTCAGCTACCTTTCCTTTATTCCCCGTAATAAAATAGAGGGTTTTCATCGGTACCGCCCTCGCCGTACGATATCATCTATTTTTCTCTTTACCATAGAAGCGTCCCCGTTAAATTCTTTTTCGTATCCCGCGAACACCTGCTTGAAGCAGTGCGGATATTGTGAGTGGGTCGAATCAAACGCTTCCATGAGCACATGCAGGTCCACCCCTTTTGCCTCGACCTCGCTGTTTTTACTCCCAAGCCCAAAATCAATGAAATGAATACGATCGTTAAGGAGAATCATGTTTGAGGTCGTGATATCCCCATGGATGATATCATGGTTGTGAAGTCGCGCGATGCTTTCGCCAATCTTGAAGTTTATGTGGTTTCTCTCAGTTTCGTCGAGTGTGTTCAGGATGTCTTTTATCCGCTTCCCACGTAGGTATTCCATGGTAATAATCCCTCCCGCGAGGTCGACATCGTAGATCAATGGGACGGAGACTCCGCAGGTGCGTGCGAGGGCGATTAACTTTGCCTCCTCTTTCGTTCTTGAAGCGATGAGCTGAGAATCTATTTCTTTGATCCGGTATGACTTTTTCACGCGTCGTTTCTGTACCACTTGTTTCCCCCGGTATCTCGTCAGACAAATCACGGCCTCGGCACCACGATAGAGTATCTTTTCAGTCACGCCAGCTCACCTCCACCATGTCGGTGCGGAACCGTTGATCAATGATGCTTTCTTCAACGGTCATCCGAAGACCACTTTGATACATCAGGTACCCGAGCCAGGCGATCATCGCGCCATTATCAACGCATAAATCCTTTGCGGGAACAAAAAACGTGGCACCTCGATCTGTTGCCATGGTCTTGACCATTTCACGTAACCGTGCATTCGCAGCCACGCCACCGCTAAGAAGCACCTCGTTCTTCTCCGTGTGCGCCATGGCCCGCTCCGTCACTTCGGTAAGAGCTGCAAATGTTGTCTCCTGCATCGAGTAACAAATATCCTCAACCCGTTTCCCTTGTCGGACATACCCCTGCGCTGCGGTGAGCAAGCCTGAGAACGCGATATCCATCCCTTTAATCGAATAGGGAAGCTGCAAGTACGTTCGGCCTTCTTTCGCGAGCTGCTCGATTTTCGGGCCGCAGGGAAACTCCATCCCAAGGGTTCTGCCGAACTTATCAAGGCAATTTCCGATCCCGATATCCAGTGTCTCCCCGAACACCCGATATTTACCCTCTGCAAACCCGATCACCTGGGTATTCGCCCCTGAGACATACAACAGCACCGGGTCTGAGCAGTTCTGTATAGTTCCCCGGCCGATTTCAAGGTGAGCGACACAGTGATTCACGCCCATGAGCGGTTTTTCAAGGGAGAGCGCTAAGGCTCGCGCTGCGGTTGCAGCGGTGCGAAGACAGGGACCAAGGCCAGGTCCCTGGGAAAATGCCACGAGGTCAACCGATGAGAAATCAAGGTGAGCATGTGCGAGAGAATCCTGGATGAGGTCAGCGATATGGGCAGCATGGTGATTCGCCGCCTCTCGCGGATGAATACCGCCTTTTTCCGGCACGTAGGTTTTCATGAGATTCGACAGAACATGGCATCTGCCATGAACTTCTTTGACGATGCCAACGCCTATCGTATGTGCGGTTCCCTCTATCCCGAGACAAATCATCAAGGGTGGTAATATGACTCATATAAAATACGTTTGGTTCCTTAAGAAAAAACAGTTATTTTTCGACAACCTCTTCATACATATATAGGTACCCGGTTTTAAACAGCACAACCACGGTTACGATAACACCAACGATGATTCCGATTATGATGAATACCCACAGCCAGGGGATTCCAAATAAGGCCTGTGGTTTCTGGACGACAACTTGCGGGGGAATCGGTTCGAGCAATCCTACCGAAGGAGTGTATTCATAGTCCCATGTCCCGTCATTGTCGTCGTCGAGCGAATATGTTCCCTGTCCTTCCCAGTAGATACTACTTGATTTTCCTGTTGTGGTATTATAAAAAGTCCCGGTATGATCAGCGTGATACGTCATATTATGGGTGATGCCATTAAGGACAATGAGATCCACAAAGGTCTGGTTGCTATCGGTGGTATTCTGGATGGTCACATGAATCGAAGAGGACCACACGGATTGTAGCCCATATTCATTGAGCGTTTGAAACCTAACCATGTAGGTACAAGGTTTATCCCATTGATGATTCCTTGTGGCAGGGCTCCCTGAAGGAACCAGTGACGTGGAATTTGAAATGGTTCCGTTACCCCAATCGCATCGGTATTGCACCCGATATGCATGAGGGTCGTTTGCTTTAAGGGAATACGTATAGGTAGTTCCCATGACTCCTTTGATTGTCCCCGCAACTAATGTCGGTTCTGACGGATAATCTGTTATCTGCGGTCTGGTGATAGAGACCAATAATGGATCAGACCAGATGCCAGTAAGGTAATTTATATTTTTGAATTTTATTCGAACCGTAAAGTCTCCCGCGGCCGTCCAATGGTGTGTTTGAACTATCGATGTATTTGATCTTCCGAGTTGTAGCCAGGGTGTTGTCGTCCCGTCACCCCAATCAAACATCCATGATGCATTGTCATTCATCGTGATAATCTCGTATCGATAATCAATACTGACGAACCCATTATTTGGGCCGGTTGGTGGCGCTGGAACATATGCGCCTCCTTGTGCAGGGATGATCATTGTTACTTGAAAGCAGAGAGAGCTCAGCGCGAATATCGCGAGAAAGAGAAGAATGAGAACAGATACAGATACTTGAACATTCTTCCATATAGTATGTCTAGGTTTCATTTCTTTGCATCCCATTCCTTATGAGTATCCTATTTGCAATCAAAAAATCATGTAATCCATATTTAAGCTTTGTTGGCAGGTGGCATTTCTGTTTATTTACATATACCGATGTCAATTGTCAGCTCATCGATCGTCCAGGTGCGAACCAGAGCCCCTGTTGGTGTCTCCACAAACGACACTGTTTTCGACCGGGTCTCCTCTTTAATATGGTCCTTCCAATCCTGCAATGCAGCTTTCTTTGTCGCGTCAAGCCTAATTTCCGTTATAATCCTATCGTCAACGGTAAGATTCATTTCTTTCCGCATCGATTGGATCCGTCGGATGAGTTCCCTTGCAAGTCCCTCCGCCTCAAGCTCAGGTGTGATGGTCGTATCCAAAAATAAGGTGATGTCGTTCACTGCTGCCTTTACGATATGTTCTTTTTCCTGTTCAATAATGTCGAAATCTTCTTTCGTCAACCGTATCTTCTCAGCACCGACCTGGATAATGACTGCTTTCTTTTTTGTGAGCTGCTCGTAGAGGATATGTTTGTCGAGCGACTCCAGTTGCTGGACAATGGTCTTTGCTTTTTCCTTGTATTTCGGGCCGAGATGCGCGTAGTTCGGTTTCACGGTTTTCGTCATGAACTTGCTTGTGTCGCGGGCATAGGAAATCGTTTTCACGTTCAGTTCTTCTTTCAACAGATCCAACAGTGGCCTGGTCTCCTCTTCTCGTTCTTTCGAACAGAAGAGTGATGCCATGGGTAACGGCTGCCGACCTTTCACACCGATCTTCGAGCGAAGCGCGCGTCCTGCTTCGACGAGCGCCCGGATCCGCTCCATCCCATGTTCCAACTCATCACGAATCACTTTTCGATCGCTGCTAACATAATCGCAGAGGTGCACACTTTCCGGCATTGACTGGGTTCGAAGATTCTGATACATCTCCTCAGTGATAAACGGGATGAACGGCGCAAGCATCTGCGAAAGACCGACAAAAATGTCATACATCGTGGAGTACCCTGCAAGTTTATCCGTTGTCTTTTCCTCAACCCAGAGCCGTTTCCGGCTTCGCCTCAGGTACCAGTTGCTGAAATCATCAATGATGAACCCTTCAATGGCACGTGCTGCCTTATGGATCTCAAACTCCTTCATGAAGAGCTCAACATCTTTTGCCACCCGATGGAACCTGCTCCAGATCCATTGATCAAGCAACCCACGTTTGGACTGAGGAATATGGTCCTTTTCCGGGTCGAAGGCATCGAGGGCCGCATAGGTCATAAAAAAGATATAGGAATTCCAGAACGTCAGGAGGAATTGGCCAAGGGTCTCTTTGACTGCTTCTTCGTAGAATCGCGTCGACATCCATGGTGCGTTCTCGGAGATCAAATACCAGCGCATCGCATCGGCACCCTCATGGTCTAGGATGATCATCGGGTCCACATAGTTTTTCTTGCTTTTACTCATTTTTTGATTGTCTTTATCGAGGACGAGCCCGAGCGTCAATACGGTTTTGTAGGGGTTTTTATCAAATAAAAACGTGGATATCGCAAGAAGCGAATAAAACCATCCCCGCGTCTGATCAAGTGCTTCCGAGATGAAATCAACCGGGAAGTTTTCTTTGAAGAGTTCCTTATGTTCAAACGGGTAATGCCATTGCGCGAAAAACGCTGACCCGGAGTCATACCAACAGTCAATGACTTCTTTCTCCCGCTGCATCCGTGCATGACATTTCGGGCATTTCACCGTAAGTTCATCGACGAACGGTTTATGTAAATCATATTTCTCAGGGAATGATTCGCTTAATTCACGGAGCTCCTGGACACTGCCAACGCAAAGGATGTGCCCGCAACTTTGATTCGTACAGGTCCAAATAGGAAGGGGGGTCCCCCAGTATCGGTCCCGCGAGAGCGCCCAGTCTTTCACCTCGCGGATGAAATCACCAAATCGTCCCTGCTGGAGATGTTCAGGGTACCAAGCTATCTGATTGTTATTTTTCACGAGTGACAGCTGCACTTTCGACATAGCGATAAACCAGGATTCCATCGCGTAGTAGAGTAACGGGGAGTCACACCGCCAGCAGAACGGGTATTCGTGCATATGCTTCTTTGTCCCGGAAAGAAGCCCTTTCTCCTCGAGGTACTGGATGATATCCGGATCCGCGTCTTTGACGAATTGCCCTCGCCATAAGGTGACTTCATCAGGGAATGTCCCGTCGAGTTTCACAAGCTGGACCACGGGTAAATCGTACGCACGTCCGACATTGTAGTCATCTTCGCCGAACGCGGGAGCAACGTGAACGATGCCGGTTCCGTCTTCCATGGTGACGAAATCAGCGAGCACCACGTACCATGCTTTCTTTTCTGGTTTCGCGTACTTGAAAAGCGGCTCGTATTCGATGTGCTCAAGGTCTTTTCCCGTGACGCGATCCAACAGTTCATACTCCTGGCTTTTGAGGAGGACGGCCGCTCGCTGTTCCGCAAGAATCAATACCTCACTGTTGTACCGTATTTTCAGATATGCTTCATTCGGATGCACCGCAAGGGCAACGTTTGAAATAAGCGTCCAGGGTGTTGTGGTCCATGCGAGGAAATACGCGTCCTCGTGTTTTAATTTGAATTTCACAAAGATAGATGCTTCTTCAACGGTTTTGTATCCTTGGGAGATCTCATGGGTTGAAAGCGCGGTCCCGCATCGAGGACAATACGGAACGACCTTATGCCCACGATAGAGTAACTTCTTTTTCCAGGCCTGTTGCAGTGACCACCAGACCGATTCAATATATTCATTTTTCAGGGTGATGTACGGGTTGTTCATATCAAGCCAAAACCCGATGCGATTCGTCATCTCCACCCAGGCGTTCTCATAGCGAAACACGTTTTTTTTACATTCTTCGTTGAATTTCGCGACACCATATTTTTCTATGGCTTGCTTATCCTCTAACCCAAGTTTTTTTTCCACTTCGATCTCCACTGGTAACCCGTGCGTGTCCCACCCTGCTTTCCGAAGGATATAATGTCCGTTCATTGTCTGGTAGCGAAGAACAAGGTCTTTCATTACTCGGGTCAACACATGTCCTGGATGCGGAAGCCCGTTTGCGGTGGGTGGGCCCTCTAGAAATACGTACGGGGGGCAACCTTTTCGTTGGTCGATTGATTTTTTAAAAATATTGTGGTCTCGCCAGAATTTTTGTATCTTTTCTTCAAGTTCTTTTGGATGATATTTTTGCGGTGGAGATTGGATCATTTATTCCCTCACCTAACAGGGGATATGTCCGTTGGAATCGTCAGGTAATGGTAGCACTCCATTAAAACCGTTTCCTTTCTCTGGATCATCTAATAATTTTTCGGGTCATCTGATTTCATGATCTCTCGTAACAGAGAGGTGGCGTAGCATCCTTTTTGGAGTTCGAATTGAAGGGTGAGCGCCTGTTGTCCATTATGTACGTCATCGGGGTGTAGTTTCCATTCGAGCGAAGGCATCATGGCTTTGAGTGCCCGTCGTGAGCCTGACGAGGAAAGAAACGGGATATCAGGGATGATAAAATCCCTCGGGTCGATGTTTTCTTTTTCAACTACAGCATGCTCAATTTCTCCCATCTCCCCTTGCGCAAATTGAGCGTCGCTTCCGACAAGAAGCCCGGTAACGACCCCTTTCTTTTTCATCAGTTGTTGATTGACTTTTTCGATGTTTGTTTTGGTAACCGGGATGAATTCCTCTTGAATAGCTGTATTTTTCACTGGGGAAATGACGTCGCCGAGGATCGCTTGATGAATCGGCAGGCCTCGTCGAAGTCGTTCGCTGAGCATCTTATTGAACAAATAGGATTGGTAGGCATGCACAAACATCATTAGAAGATTCTTCGGGAGTTCTTTTAACGCACCGCTGAAGTCAGTTGGGTTCTGAATAAGTTTGTTGAGGAGCGCTTTTTCAAAATTAAGGGCATCGGGATATATATGAAATGCACGTGAATAATCGCGTGTATGTTCTAATTCCTCCCGTAATCGATAGGTCTCCTCTGGTTCTCCTTGTAGGGGATGGGCGATGTAGGTCATGACCGCGTGTTCAAAATCATCTTGAACAATGTATTTTCCAACGATATGGGTGATCGGTCGGATAATGCCGAATCGTTGAATTCCATAAAAATTTGGGAACCCTCCGATGGCCTCAACATGGGAGATGATTGTTTTAATTTGTTCCAAGGTCGTTGTTGGGTCGATGTTGCGCACATTAATTTCGAATCGATTGCCGTACAAATCCCCGATTCGAACCGGAATAGATGAACGATACATGTTTTGAATACGTACATCATTGACAGAAACGGAGGTGAAGCCTTCGGTGGAAATATTTTCGAACGACATCAGCTGCGTGCTTAAGGATCGTTTATCCTTCGTTCCCGCGAAGCTGATCCGCCGCTGTGAGATATGCAATCGATCTGCGAGTTCACGGACAAGGGCGTTGGTCTCCCAATTCTTGCATGAGACTTCCGCGATGAGGAACCTGCCGTCCTCTTTTTTTGGTGGATACAAAAAGAGCTCCGTGACATTGAAATCTTCCGGATAGGTACGCAGCTTTCCGCCGATACCAGGTTCGTTTGTCCAGAAGAGTTCGATGCCAATCTGGTGTTCAAAATCAGGGCTTTTCATTGGACGCTACATCATGTGGTTAATCAAAATTTTTCCTGAACTGTTTCACTTCATCCTCAAGGTATTTCACTGCTTTCTTCAGGACATTCTCAGGTGATCCTTTCTTCACGCGGATGAATAACCGTTTTTTCGGAGCCATGGGATTATCTGCCATGGTCGCAGCATATTCAACATCATCATTCTGCAGGAGGATGTGAGTGATTGGATGCAGGATAGTCTCGTCTTCCCCCGTGATTTCAATCTCAAGCTCGGTTTTTGTCTTTCTGATGGTTTTAAGCTCCATATGCTCACAGTTCCTTTCAAACGCTCCCTACAGCTTCTGTAAGTCGAGTTCATCGTAATCTTCTGCGATCCGACGGTGTTCCTTATTCCCGCAGTTCTCGCATTCAAGGCCCTGGTGTTTCTTCACGAGCGGATGTCTACATTTCGTGCACAACGCTCGAATCGCCCCGAGATCGCGCTCTCTTGTCTCGAGCTGTATGCTCGGTTTTACTTGGATGACTTTTGCACGTATATAATCCTCAGCTTTATATTCCGTGGATGCGTCTTTGATGTACCCGGGTGCTATTTCTTTTACATGGATCGTTGCATCGGTATCACCAGAGATCGCTCTGGGTTTTCCCGCGACATGGACAACCTCGGCGATAATCATCGTTGATTTTGCCATCGTTACCTTGGCGATTACAATATCTCCTTTTTTCAGTGTGACAGGGGTACTGGTGACTGGCTGCACTTCAGCGGTACGGTGTTTTTCGTTGACATGGTACAAACCAATTCGCGCAGCCCGGATGATGCCATTTTCTTCATATGTTCCATCACCGGGGAGTAATTCTTCAGAAGTAGATAGATGATCACCAGGCATCACTAATTTATGTTTCATATGCTCTCACAAATGCAATAAGGCAAGTTAATCTACGTTTTAAAGGTTATGGTCCTTGGCTCTTCCAGAAAATATGAACGGTTCTGGAAGAAAAAGTGCTACGACATCTAACAAGTAGGCACCATTCTGAGGCGTGAACACCCTTACATTTCGGAAACGAAGGATCAATTTTCTTTAAAATATTTTTAGGTTTTTATGAAAAACAATAGTGTATGGCGCTCGTGAAGGCCGAATGACGATGATTCTTTCACCACTACTTCGATATTAGTCGAGACGTGAGAAGTCTTTAGGGGGAACTTTTATAAATGCCTTGTTTATTTCGAAGTGCCTAATAAGATAAGTAGACTGCCTTGGTGATCTGTATGGCACGTAAACCAGCGAAAATGTATCGATACGTTAGAAGTATGGCAACGACACGACGAGAGTATATGGGTGGTGTACCACCGTCCCGTCTGACCCAGTTTGTTACTGGGAATAAGACCGCAAAGTTTCCGGTTTTGTTAGAAATGACCGCGAACGAGAAATGCCAGTTACGACACAATTCATTGGAAGCGGCTCGTATTTCTGCGAACAAGGCGTTGGAAAAAAACATTGGCTCCGCGAATTATCGGTTTGTTATTCGTGTCTACCCTCATATTGTCATTCGGGAGAACAAGCAAGCGACCGGGGCAGGAGCGGACCGTGTCTCACAGGGGATGCGACGTGCGTACGGGAAACCCGTGGGAACCGCAGCTCGTGTGAAAATGAATCAGGTGCTTATGACGATTGATACGACGCCGCAGTTTTTCACCCCGGCAAAAGAAGCACTACGGAAAGCAGGTATGAAGCTGTCAACACCGTGCACAATTTCAGTGGCGAAAGGTGCCGAGCTTCTCCACTAATTTTTTTAAATATATTTGACGATAAAAGGCAGTATAATCAATCCAAAAATTAAGAGTGATACAACCAATGACACGTTTTTCACGATTTTTTCTTTATGTTCATCGGTTATTCCCTTCTTTATTTTCATAATGAAAGCGCGGACACCATCGTTGAATAAAAATCCGCCATCAAGAGGCACCATGGGGAGCACATTGAAAAGCGATACCGCGAGATTCAACCAGAAGATCCAGTACAGGGCGCTCATGACTATCCAAAATACACTTGGTGGCAGGACTCCGAGCGGCCCGGTGATGACATACGAATCGATGAAGGGGGCTGCGATCGGATTGTATCCCGCGAAGTATCCAAGGATTGGTAGGCTGTAAAACGACAGGAAGCCTTGCGGGAATCCAGTGAACGGGTTCTTCAGAATCCCTAAGTATTCCTTGAACACGGAATCTCTGAGTAGCGATTGTACACCGATATACCCTTTTCCTTTGTATGATACGTTGTTCACGTACACCGTACTTCGTTTCGCGTACTCCACGTATTTGTCCCCAAGGGTCACTTGTTTTGTGTAGGACGTGCCGCTTTTCACGAAGGTGACGGTAATGGATTGGTTCGCCTTTGTCTGATTCAATGCGATAAAATAATCGCTGCCATTGCGAAGCACCGTTCCGTTCAAACTGGTGATGATCACCCCAGCTTGCAGACCAATTCGCTCTGCAGGTGAATCTTTATCAACAGTAAAGACAACAGGTCCTGGTGCCGCGGGTTGAACCGCGGGCATAAAGACAAATGAGAACAGCAAAATACTAATCAGCACCACCACAAAGTTCGCGGTGGGGCCAGCGGCGTAGATCCGGGTGCGTGGCAGGATTTTTGCTTTCTTCAGCTCTTCATCGTCAGGTTCGCAGAACGCCCCAATGGGAACAATCAAGTACAATATACCAAGGGATTTCACTTTTAATTTATCGACGAGCGTCAGAATCCCATGGGAGAACTCATGGACCACAATCGCGATCACAAGTCCAAGCAAAATATATCCAAGGTATTCGAGGGGAAGGATCGGGTTGATACCGGGGAGCACTAACGCAACTTCAGGTCCGGGTAAGGCGTTTCGTTGCGCAGGGGTAAACCCAAAAATAATCCACGCGGTGTACACCATAAGCGCAGTCATCAACACCATGGTGACGAAACAAAAAATGATGCTTGCGTTCCCATACACTTTCCAGGTTCGCTCATGTTTCGCGCGGTTTTTCAGGAGCTGAATTCCTTTTTCCGTTCGCCACATCAAGGCGGGGCCATAGAGCGAAATGTTATGCTTTTTTAGCAGCCCTTTTTTATGAAGAAGATAGACACTCACCGCATAAATAATGATAATTGCAAAAAAAATCAGGAGGCTTTCAATGATTGACATAGGTACCGGCTCGTATACATCGAGTGTTATTAAAGTGTTTGAAAAGATGGTTTACTTCGCATGTTTCAATAACAGGCGTGTCTGCTCCTCGATATCGGCCTCGTATTTCTCGTGGACATACATTTCTTTTATATAGTGGTAACTGACCGCGCCGATAAAGGCGATGATGATTCCTGAAATCGTGTACCCCCAGAATTGTGGCGTGTAGAACTGTGCAATTAAAAACTGGTTTCCTTTGAAATATTCCCAGATCGCCTCCCCCATTGTTTCGAAAATTGCAGACCCGATAAACCCGAACGCAAACAGCGAAAACGGGACGACCCAGTAGGACCACAGGATTTTTTTCTCCCGGATGTACACGTCCGTAACCCGGCCGAATGCTGCAAGAAGGCCGGCTGCGACAATCCCCCAGGTGATGGCAGCAAGGAATTTGAGAATTAATACCGCAAGCGGCATATCTTGATTAAAGGTGCTGTTGTACGCGTAGAACACGCTGATTGCGATGATGACAATCGCAAGAATAAAGGTGTAAAATGACGGTCGTCCAGCCAGCAGCCCTGCCTTGAACTCATGCCACATGACCGCGACTTTTTTCTCGGAGTTAAATGTCCGGATCAACAGGTAAATACCAAGGGTGAAGAGAATCGCGCCAAACCCACTGGCAGCCATGCCGAAAATCGCAAACACCGCCCAGACGATAAGAATCAATGCCACTGGCAAAAAAAACTGTTTTTTCACCTTGTCCTCATCCAGGAGTTTTATGATCCGATAGTATGAATCCTCCAGCTGCTTGCTTTGCTTCACGTTCACCCGCTGGACTGAGGTGATCTTCAATCGGGATTGGATAATGGGAAGGATGTACTCATCCTCGGCGCCATCGCTGATGAGAATCGCGTCTTGCACGTTGGTTTCTTTCAAGACCTGCTCGAGCTGGTCTGCAAGCTTCTGATCGGATTTCACGCCGACACTAATGTCGCCGCAGAGGGTCGCTATCTCGACATCCTTTCCTTCTTTTTTCAATGATTCATAGATAGAAAGCGCATAGAAAATCGCGTTTAAATCCGAATCCTCAGGGTCCGCAAGACCGAGCTTGTTTGCGGCATCAAGGTTGTTTTGCGCACCGATAATCGGGCTTTTTACCTGACCCTTTCTCCCAAAATCATCGTCACGATCAATGTTGAGGATAAGGGTTTTCGCCATTGTTTTCAGAATTAATGCTCATTACCATATATAAGATTTATTCTCGAAAGAGCGACTCAATTCAAACAAAGACCCATACTTGATGTAGCAACGCATGGCCGAGAGCAGATTTTAGCAGAGGACATACCCTCGATAATGCAGGTCCTGCTCTTATGTCAGGTCTGACGCATTAAATTTTGTGAATCACTACCACAACATATAGGTTCTTTAAAGACAGCCACGAAATCAAAGTACCATCGAAATGAAATCATTTTGAGTACATAAATGATATATGTTTTTAAAGAAGTCGTTGTATTGGAATTTTATAGTATTAGTAAATAAATTTTTGTCTGGAGGCAAAGTACAATGAAAAATAGATATCTGATTTATTTCATTCTCTATGGATTTATCCAAGGTATTTATCACGGATGTATTTTCCATATTAGTTAATTATCTTAGATTCACCAAAATCAAATATACCTGCATTCTATTTCACTGCCTGTATGCCACTTGTCACCTTTGATTACAAGGATTTCATCAGGTTACTTGGATATGACATACCGAAAGAAACGCTCATTGAGAAACTACCCATGATCGGCGGAGACTTCAGTCATGTCGACGGCGATGAGATCAACATAGAGTTTTTCCCTAACCGCCCTGATCTTACCTCCGTTGAGGGGATCGCGCGTGCATCCCGGGCATTCTTCGGGTTTAAAACTGGTTTACAAACCTACGAGGTATTTCCATCAGATGTGTTGTTAAAAGTGGACCCATCGGTAAAACCAGTACGACCGTACGTCACGACCGCGCTTGTGAGAAACGTGACCATGACCGATGAATTAATCGCCTCGCTCATGGGACTGCAAGAAAAACTCCATGTCGGTTTGGGACGGAACCGAAAAAAGATCGCGATCGGCGTGCACAACGCCGAGCCGGTCACCCCACCGTTCACCTACAAAGCGGTTGATCCTGATTCGGTATCGTTTGTCCCCCTCGCAAAAGACGAGCCCATGACCCTACAAGAAATTCTAAGAAATCATGAGAAAGGGGTTGATTACGCCCATCTCCTTGATCCTTTTACCAAGTATCCCCTGATTGTCGACGCACATAATAACGTGCTATCGTTCCCCCCAATCATCAACGGGAGACTCACCGAGGTCACCCCGTACACCAAAGATATTTTCATTGATGTCACCGGGACCGACCGCAAGGCCATCAACTATGCGTTAAATATCGTCACAACAGCGCTTGCAGAACGCGGGGGAAAACTCTTTCGAACGACCGTGCTTGACGAGGGAAAGAAGATCACCTCCCCGGATTTTACGCCGCTAAAGCAAAAAATATCGGTGACCACTGTCAATACATTACTTGGGACGTCACTGAAAGAAAAAGAGGTGATGACGTACATGAAAAAGATGGGGCATAACGCTGCTGATGCGGGGGGCGGTGGTATCGCTGTCGAGGTGCCTTCATGGAGACCAGACATTTTACACGAGGTGGACCTCATCGAGGATGTCGCGGTGGGCTACGGGTTCGACATTTTCGAAAGTGATTTCCCCAACGCATTAACGTTCGGGCGGACACTACCGCATCACGGGTTTCATGAACGGTTACGTTCAGTGATGATCGGCCTGGGATACAACGAGGTAACAACGTTCGTCATCTCAAATGAGAACGATGAGTGCACGCGCCTTGGGCTCCCAAAGAAGAAACTCGTGGAAATCGAAAACCCGATTGGCGAGGAATATAGCCGTCTTCGGGCAAGTCTGTTACCGTCCCTCCTGAAGTTACTACGAGAGAATCGTCACCACCCGTTGCCTCAGCAGATATTCGAAGTGGGCGTGGTCGTCGATGAGCAGGCGAAGAATCGGTACCGTCTCGCCGGCATGAAGATCGATGCGAAGGCACATTTCACCGAATGTAAATCCATTGTTGAAACAGTATTGCGGGAATGCGGATTGAAGCTTATCATCAAAGAGGCGACCAACGCGGCCTTTATCGATGGGCGGTGCGCCGCGGTTGTACATGACGGGGTTGACATCGGCGCGTTCGGTGAACTGCACCCGCGTACCATCCAGGAGTTCTCCTTGGAATACCCAGTGATCGCCTTTGAGCTCGCGGTTGATTACCTTCATTAGAAAAAAACCTTTTGAAATATACGGGAACCATGCAGACAGACGCTCGATATAATGTGCAAGAAATCTGGGATGCGATCGCGGAAAGTTTTGACACGACCCGACGTGCCCCCTGGAAGCAATGCATCGATTTTATTGATACCCTGAATAAAACCGATATCGTTGTCGATTGTGGATGCGGAAACGGTCGACACTTGCTTCCTAGTGCTGCCCACTGTTTCGAGGCGATCGGGGTTGACATTTCAAGAAAATTGCTGTGTATCGTTCAACGGAAGGTCAAAGAAAAAAATATCAAGAATATCTCACTTTCTCATGCGGACCTCGTTCACCTCCCGTTTCGGGAAAACTCCGTGGACTCGGTGTTATGTATTGCATCCTTACACAACATCAAAGGAAGGGATAATCGGCAAGCTGCAGTGCGTGAAATCTATCGGATTCTGAAACCAAATGGAACCGCGTTTGTGAGCGTGTGGTCCCGCTGGCAAGACCGGTACCGAACCTATTTTTTGAGGCAGTTTTTTGTTCGATCCGGTAAGTTTGGCGATATCGATATTTTCTGGAGACACCATAACCTCAATATCCCTCGCTTCTACCATTTATACAGCAAGAAAGAATTCATCAAAGAGCTCTGCGGCGCCGGGTTTACGATTGAGCAGGTGCAGGATGTACGGATCCATTCGAAGCGTTTCTCTGATAATTACTTTGCCACTGTGAGGAAGATAATTATTTAAAAGCCATGCTATTTCCACGTTCCAACGGGGGAACCTATATCGTTGATATTATCACCACGAACAATCTGACAAAAACCTTTGATGGCGTCACCGCGGTTGATCATGTGTCATTCTCCGTGAGAAAAGGGGAAATCTTTGGGTTTCTCGGCCCGAATGGCGCAGGGAAAACGACCACGATAAAGATGCTGACGACGTTGTTGTTTCCAACCGAAGGCACCGCAGAGATATCAGGAAATAACATCGTGGACGCACGGGATAAGGTCCGTGAGAGCATCGGGATTGTGTTTCAGGAACCTGCGTTGGACACGGAGCTTACCGGCTGGGAAAACCTTGATTTTCACGCGCGTGTCTACGGGTTTGATCGAGAGAAACGGAAAAAACGAATCGACGAAGTACTTGCGTTGGTCGACCTTGAAGAGAAAAAGAATGTGTATGTAAAGAATTACTCTGGGGGGATGAAACGTCGGTTGGAGATCGCGCGGGGTCTGATGCATTATCCGAAGGTATTGTTCCTCGATGAACCAACCCTGGGTCTCGACGCCCAGACGCGACGGGCGATCTGGGAGTACATCAAAAAGATGAATGCAGAGGCACAAACCACGATTTTTTTAACAACGCATTACATGGACGAAGCTGACTATCTGTGTGATCGCATTGGTATCATCGATCATGGGAAAATCCTGGTGATTGACTCAAAGGATTCGTTAAAGAATTCAGTTGGAAACGATGTGATCACGCTCACCTCAGATGATAATACAAAACTCGAAAAACAATTACAGGGTTACCCGTGGATAAAAAACACAAAAGTCCATGATTCTTTTCTCACGCTCGGCGTTGAGAAAGGGGAGGAGAAGGTTCCTGTGATTTTCACTATCGCGCGTAATATAGGAGTGGTGATTACATCAGTGAATGTACGAAAACCAACCCTTGACGATGTGTTCCTCTATTACACTGGGAGGAGCATCCGCGATCAATCCCAGGGGCCGACCGAGGGAACACCACGGCGGTTCTTTCAGAGGAGGAAGAAGCAGTGAACGGTCGCCGAGAGCTGTACGCGATTTATGTGATGTGGTTACGGCAGATGAAACGGTTCGTTCGTGCTCGAAGCCGGGTGTTTGCCACCATCGTTCAACCATTGTTTTTCTTGTTTATTCTCGGGTTTGGGTTCAACATTGCGACCTTTCCAGGGTTGCAGGGTAATTTTTTGCATTTCTTTGCGCCGGGGATCGTCGCAATGTCGATTTTGCTTTCCTCGATGTTCACTGGTGTGGCGGTGTTGTGGGACCGAAAGTTCGGGTTTTTACAGGAGGTCCTAGTTGCCCCGGTTAGTCGGCTTTCGATTGTCATCGGAATGACGCTTGGGGGTGCAACGGTCGCGTTATTGCAAGGGTTTATTATCTTTGTTATTTCTCTTGCGCTTGGCATAAGTATCGCTGGCCCCGGCAATTTACTGCTTGCCGTGCTGATCATGATTCTTCTTTCGTTTACCGCGGTCGGGTTCGGGTTGATTATGGCCTCTTTGATGCGGGATTTTGAAGGGTTCCAGGTGATTATGAACCTTATTTTGATGCCGTTGCTGTTTCTGTCGTCCGCGTTTTTCCCTCTTGTGAGTTCGTCCCCGTCATGGTTGAAGGTCATCACGTTTGCCAATCCCTTGTTTTATATGGTTGACGGTCTTCGCGGTAGTCTCACTGGGGCGAATAACGTCTTTCCCCCGCTTTTTGAACTTGGCTTGATTGCAGTTATGTGCGTGATTGTGATGGGCGTTGGAAGTTATCTTTTTAATAAGTCTGAAGCGTGATTCTTGGTAAGACCCCGTCTTCACGTCTCCTATCAGCAGACAAATGTTATAAAGAAAGGTATTTTAAGGGGAAGTTTGTTATTATATTGTTGATAAGGGAGGAAATATGAACAACAATGTATGGAATAAAAGTTTCGGGGTGGTGGTGATTTTTTTATTTATCGGTGCCGCGGCTGCCACAAGCATACCTCTGCATAGCGATCAAATAAGAACCGGACAAATTATAAACGAAGATGGATACATTAAAATCACGTTCCCAGAGAATGGTATCTATTGGAATAATCACAAGATACTGCCATTTCCTGTACCCGTGATCTTGCATGGAAAACTAATGATAGTGGTTCAGGCAGTAAATTGTTCTATATTCTATGTAGCATTCTATGTCAATGACGTTCTCCAATTTAACGCTACTGAGCCAGGTCCGTATGTTTGGGTTTTGAGCGGGGGAAGAATGTTCTCTAAATTAACTATCACTGCAAAATCTGGCGATTATACCGATGACATCTCGGTATGGCGGATATTCCCTTGAGGAAGAGCGGAGATTATAGAAAATGAGTAGTGATTTGTTGAAAAAAAGCATGGCAGTTGCCGTCACTTTTTTGTTTATGTGGACGGCTTTTATCCCGGCTCAATCCGGGGAGCTCTCACGTGATGATACCACACCGCCGGTGACAACTCTTTCTTTTGATCCGCCGACACCTGACGGTTTGAACGGTTGGTATGTCAGTAATGTCACCATCACCTTAAACGCGACCGATAACCAGTCCGGAGTAAACGTCACCTAGTACAGGATAAACAACGGAAGCTGGATGACCTACATGGGTCCCTTTATCCTATGGGAATCAAATTATTATACGATTGATTTCTATTCGGTTGATAATGCGGGGAACAGCGAAGAAGTAAAATCAGCAGAGTGTAAGGTCGATCAGGTACCGCCCATAACTATTTGTCATATTTACCCACAAGTACCAGACGGAGAGAATGGCTGGTATGTACATCCTCCCAAGATTATTTTTGAAGCCTTCGATGATATGTCGGGTACTGCTGTCATAAAATTCGGCATTGATGGCGGTAGTGAGCAAACCTACACATCACCTTTCTGTGTTTCGACGGACGGCGGACATGTTATTTTATATCATGCGATTGATAACGCTGGTAACATAGAAAAAACAAAAAATGTGAGTTTTAAAATTGATCGTACATGTCCAATGTACGTCACTAAGAAACAGGTTTTATGGAATACAATATTATACGGAGCTGTGGCTGCTGATAATATGAGTGGAGTTGGTAAAGCAGAATTCTATTTCAATGGAGTAATTCAACATGTAGACCCTGAACCACCCTTTTTATGGGTATTACACCCGATTCCCCACATCAACGGTTCTGTAGAAATTAAAGTATTTGATAAGGCGGGGAATTGGGTAATATCGTTTGATGGTTACACGAGTTTTACTCATATAAGGGGATTAATTAGGAATCCTACCTTTTCAAATGAATCAGTGACTTTCTACGCCGTGTTCATTCGAACGAACAGACAACTGTTTTTCCGTCCCATATTTAAGAACTGGACAATCGCTGGATACTACGGCCATGTTTGGAAACACTGGATAAACGTATACTATTAACCGTTCCCGCCGACATGTATCGAAATTAAAATCTACCGATAATAAAAAAGAAAATAGATAAGCAGACTCAAAAAGATAGCGGCAAGGATGAGCGCTACTGCGATTTTCCAGGATGACCCAACGACTACTGGTACAGGTCCCACCAAGACAATACCACCACCTTTAATGGTCGGTTTCTGCTCTGGGGTTTCTTGCTGCGAAGGCGCCTCATATGGAAATGTTTTTCTTGATGTGAACCCAACGATAAAAAGAAAGAACGAAAGCATGATGCAAAGGATTCCAAGGAATGCATACAGTCCAGAGCCTATAACAAAGGGGAAAATGAGGAACACACCTCCCTGAACGTTACCCTGCATCGCACCCATGATAAAGAAGATGATTCCTAAGATGAGGAAGACAAGAGATACCACGTGGATTTTGTTCATACCGTCTCAAGACTATTTTGAAATGTTTTCAACATGTTGGACAGGGCGCATGCGATCGTCACCGGACCAACACCGCCGGGCACGGGCGTGATCACTGAGGTTTTTTCTTTTACCGCCTGGAAATCGACGTCACCGCAGACACCGTCTTTTGTTTCTATAATCCCCACGTCAATAACCACCGCATGGTCTTTCACATGGTCCGCTGTGATCAACCGAGGGACGCCTGTAGCGCTCACCAGAATATCCGCATTCTTCGTATATTGTTTCAGATCCTTCGTAAACACATGGCAGACCGAAACGGTCGCATTCCGATTGAGGAATAACGCCGCGAGCGGTTTTCCGACAACGGTACTATGATTCACGATCACCACGTCTTTTCCCTTAAGAGGAATCTGCACATGGTCAAGGATCGTCAGAACCGCAAGTGGCGTACAGGGAACAAGGTACTCCTCCCCGATCATGGTTTTTCCCATATTCACCGGGTTGAACCCTTCAATATCTTTCCGTGGGTCAACCGCGCTCATCAACCTCTCCGGGTGCAGGTGTTGAGGTACCGGGTATTGAACCAGAATCCCATGAATGGAACCATCAGTATTGAGTGTCTTGATTGCTTGGAGTATTTTTTCTTCTGTCGTATGCTGATCATATGAGAGATGCTGTGAGGTAATTCCTACTTCTTTGCATGCGTTGTCCCGTAACTTCAGGTACAGCGCTGAAGATGGATCATGGCCGACGGTAATCGTCGTGATCACTGGGGTGATTTTGTATTTCTTATGTAATTGTGCTATTTCTTGTGCGAGCGTTTTTTTTATTCCCTGCGCTATTTCGCGCCCGTTCACGACTGTCGTACTCATAGGTATCATACAAGGGAAGTGGTGGGTGATTTTTAAGACTTCGGTTCTGTCACTGCCAGTTCATGGTATCAACATAATTTCTCTTATTATTTGCACGTCGCTGGTTTTATGCCAATCGCGTAGAACTGCGGGAAGAAATTAAGTTGGGTGCCGTCATCTAATGATTTCAGGTACTCGAACTCCCATTGATCGATTTCTTTCTCAGAGAGACCCGCATCTTGTAATACCTTGATATAAAAATCACGCGAGTGAAGGTAGTATTGTTTATCCTCTTCGCAGGACCAGATCCTGTTGTTGCCGATCCCGATGGTCGTCTGAAGCCCCGCGGTGACGAACAACGCCCGGAGTTTCCGACCGATATGTGGGTCTCCGCCCTTTTTCCGTATTGCCTCCCCTGCGAATAACGGGTCGACTTTCGGGTTTTCAGGCCAGTGGAGTTTCCCGCCGTAATCAGGCTCGAGGGAGGCGAGGACCTTTCCTTTTGGTTTGACCACCCGCGTCATTTCGCTAACGACTTTCTGCGGGTCGTCCGCCCACATCAGCACCAGGTTGCAGGTGACCAGGTCAAAGGTGCTATCCGGAAACGGAAGTTGCTGGGCATCTCCGAGACACAGCGTGATATTTTCGTAATCACCGAGGATCCTTTTTGCGAATGCAAGTAGATATGCGGACCCGTCTATCCCGATGACGGTTCCCTTGGTGAGCCTTGCGATGTCTCTGGTAACAAGCCCTGAGCCGCAGCCGACGTCAAGCACGAGGCGTGTGTCTTTGAGGCCGACTTGCAGGTACAGCGGGAGTCGTTCTTCCGCGGTTTCCAATGCCTGCAGCTCGAGTTTTTTTATGAAATCGTTTAATTGACTTTCAGGTATTATTGGTTTAGTGGCCATCAGGTATTAAAAACAGTTATCTTTATAAAATGGTATCGGAGAAGCAGTAACACGGTTTAACACATGTTTTGTGCTAATCGTTGACATAACATTATCAAAGAAGAATTAACACGGTAACTAAAATATTGCTACCTGCATTTTAGTGAATATTTTAATAGTAGTAGCCAACATTTATTTTCCATCTTTGAATTTCGCAATTTTCTTTTTTTCTAACATAAAAAAGGGAAAGAAAGATGAGGCACCTGAATTTTCAGATTACTTAATTCCAAATATAAAAGGACCTAATAGAAAACCTTTAGCAGTCTTTATTGCACAATCAGCAGTAACTATTATGGTACATGGTCCAAACCCCAGCAAGAATTTACTTTTTATAGGCATTTCTTCTCCAGCTGTAATATTAACTATTGTGCCGCTTGTCTTACCACCCCAGATAATTGGTGCTTCAATGGTAATTTCCCAATATACATTTGTTAAATATTCTGTTCCAATGTTTTTAATCGCGGTTGATACCCCTATTCGTCTTAGTCCTCCAGAAATATCTAAAATTTCAATAGGGCAACTGAAAGCATAAACATATCCATCATGTGATCCTACAATTACCTTTGCATTAGCAATAGCTGGAGAGGAATATGTCCAGTCCCCAGTTTGGTATTTCCATATTAGTTCCCCTGTAAAAGCATTAACACAATAGAAATAAACAGGAAAAGTAGCAGGTGAATTATTGTGCCCTGTTTCCCACCAATCACTTACACCAAAGTAGACTTTACCATCAGCAACTGCAGGGCAGCACTTCACTTCCCACACGGCTTGGTATTTCCATTTTAGACTTCCATTTTCCTTGTCGAGACAAGATAGATTCCAGTCCATTGATCCAATATAGATGTTTCCATATGCAATAGCAGGGGAGGAATGAATTTTACCTTCAGTTTCGTAATTCCATACCATTTCGCCACTATTTGCGTCTAAACAATAGAGATTATGATCATCCGATCCAAAATATATTTTATCATTGTCTATAGTGATCTCTGATTTAATTTGTTCAGATGTAACATTATAATTAATCCATATAAGCTTTCCAGTCTCAGCATTTAGACAATAAACATTACTATCGAGACCAGCTGCATAGATTTTACCATTTGAAAAAGAAGTAGATCGCACCTCAGTATCATTTGTAGTAAGATAACTCCATTTTATATCTCCATTATCTTCATATAAGGAGTAAATGCAGCCGTCATATGCTCCAACTATAACTGTGCCATTAAAGTACACAGCGGAAGAATAAGTTTTTGTACGCATATATCCTCCTGGCGGAACAGCGATAAATTTCCAGTATAGCTGACCAGTGTCTAAATCTAAACAATAGAAATCTCCGCCTGACCCAATAAAAACCTTACCATTGGCTATAGTTCCAGTACAGTATACATAATCAGTTAAGTATTTCCAAATTAACTCTCCTGTACCCTCATCTAAACAATATATATATCCATTGATTGATCCTACAACAACCTTTCCTTCCGCCACAAGAGGGGATGATCCAACAACATCTCCTACCTCATATTTCCACAATGTATGGTTTGTATTTGGTGCTAAACCATCACTGTACCCAGTACGTTGATAATTACCTTGTAGAGTTGGCCAATCTAAGTTATCATTCATACCAGAAAAATCATATTTATTAATAGTTTCTACTCTGGTGTTACTATTACTAATATTTTCAATCCTTGCTCCTACTAGTAACATATTAGCTGTTACCACCAGCATACAAATTATTATGCCTACTATTTTTTTCCTCATTTTATTTTTCTCCTCCAAATTATTGATTTGATGCTATTTGTTATCCTGTAACAGGATTTAAATGTTTGGAAAAGATAAAAATTCATTTCTTTAAAAACATATCCTTAATGACATGAAAACACTTCTTCTAACCCTAAGTCAATACCAAGAAGGAATTGACAAAGGGCAATAAGGCAGCCCGTAGGTTCTATGGTCCAAAATTTGAGACCGTACCCTTAATTGGGCGCCCTCTCTAACGACCAGTCAATATGTGCCACTGAGCACGAATAGGTACCTGTCGTTACATTTGCCCCAAGATACGCAAGACAAGGAGGTGAAATCCCGTTATGCGTACAACATATGTAGGAATGGATATCCATAAAAACTTTATCCAGGCAGCTGTCCTCGATGAAGAAGGAAACATCATTAAGGAACAGAAATTCAAAAGCGATGGAGAAGCGATCAAACGATTTGTGAAAAGTCTCAAAGTCCAGAAGATACAGGCGGCGATAGAAGCGACGTGTACCTGGTACCACGTGTACAAAACACTGGATGCTCTTGGCGTCGAGACAACCCTCGTGAATATGAGGCGGACTAAAACAATCGCGGAATCGAAGATAAAAACTGATAAACTGGATGCAAAAACCATCGCACAGTGTCTGCGGACCGGCTTCATCGCCACCGCGTACATACCACCAAAAACAATCATGGAACAACGCAACATCCTCAGACATCGCATGTCTCTACGAAAGGAAATTGCCAGATACAAAAACAAGATCCATGCGATACTTCTCAGAAACGGCATACCTCACCATGACTACAGCGATTTGTTTGGTGCAGGAGGAATGAAATTCCTCCGACGTCTCACACTTTCGGATTCTGAGCAATACAGCCTCACAAGCTATCTTACCATAGTAGAAACACTGGTATATGAAAAAACACAAACGGCAAAGAAAATAGAAACACTCTGCAAAAACAACCCACAAGCGATGCTTCTCACCAGCATCCCTGGGATCAGTTACTACAGCGCTATGATCATCCTTACCGAGATTGGAGAAATACACCGATTCCCACATCCAAAGAAGCTCTGCAGCTACGCAGGGCTTGTACCACGAACCATCCAATCAGGAAGTCATGTCTATCATGGGCGAATTCTTAAAGAATGCAATCAGAATCTAAAATGGATCTTAGACCAGTGCGCCCATATACATATCCGACACTGTCCGAACAGCCTGATAACCAAACTTTATTATCGCGTGGAGAACAAGAAAGGAACAAGTAAGGCAATAGTAGCAGCGAGCAGAAAACTCCTTACCTGTATTTGGTACATGCTTATGAAGAATGAAACGTTTAAGTACAGCAGCGATGATTAAGAAATAGAAGTGTTTTCATAGGTAGAACCATGTTTTGTGCTAATCGTTGATATTCTTTTTTAGCGTGAACTCAGACTATATAAAATCTTTTAACTTCTTTGCATCGGGATTCAAAGTGTGGTATTTCTTCACAAAATAGAGTGTCTGCATTAGGTCTATCTCCTGGATTACACCAGGATGGAGATTGAGGACAACCTCAGAGAACTTTTTCGCCTGTCGAATATCCTGGGCGGTAAAGGTTACAACCCAGTCATACTTACCGTGAACGAAGTAACTGCTTTCAACGGCCATCCCCATTTTTAAAACTAAGTCGTCTAGTCTTCTTTTTGCAATAATATCTGCTGTTTTCTCTTCGAGTGGTTTATTTGATCGTTTTATTAATAGCGTGTAGTGTTTGAGACCTTTCTTCTCCTCATCAACAACAACGGTATATCCCCAGATCAAACGATTTTCTTCTAATCGCTTGATGGTTCTCCACACCTTTTGTCTTGAGAAACCACAGTGTTTTGCGATCGTGTCGATGCCTTCGTTTGAGTTTTTCTGAAGCTCTGCAAGGATCTTCATCTCATCTTTCTCTATCTGCTCTCTACTAATTTTTGGCATAGCATTCATCCAATACTACAAATTTATAACCTAAACTTCTTTAAAAACATACCCCTCAGGAGTACCCCATGTTTTATGCTAATTTTTGGCGTTCTTTGTTTTTCTTGGTTCTACAAGGATATCTTGAGATGAAACCAGAAGAGATTCGATAATTATTAAAAATCCAATGCCATAAAGAAATTGCAAGAAATCTAAGGGTGAAAAATAGGGTTTAGCTACATCGAATCAAAAATATCAAATCTTTAAGTAAACAAAACGCTCCAGCGCCAATTAGTTCTTTCATTATTATTATTCTTCGGTATCGATTTCTTTTTTTGTTATATTAAAAAAAGTGGTACGTGAAGAAGAGGAGGGTCTGGGACACAAGAAGAGGTGATTATTGAAAAGGGACGCAGACCCTCCGCACCGTGCCATCAGTAAAATCGGAATGGTTTTTTCTTTTTCTTCTCGTGTAAATCTTCGTATTTCCCAACAAACACATACCCGTCGTCTGTCTTTCTGATTAACCCTTCACTCATCATAAGGTCAAAGACCTTGTCCGATATTTTCACGTTTTTCCCCTTGTCGTTGTTTATTTTTATTTTGTAGTCAAGTTCCTCATTGTTGAGGTAATCCGGCTCCAGCTCATACATGACGTTTATTTTTGGCATGATTCCTCTCCTATATCTGCTATTTGATACATATTAGCATGTTACGATTTCACAATGAAGCTATTTAAAGGTATCCAATACAATTACCAAACTGGAAAAATGTCATCCTACCGTTTCATCAATCCTCCTAAAAAAATTTGAAAAAAAGAAAAACCTTAAATAGAACGATACTGATGTAAATTCTACCGAAATAATAAAAATATAGGAAGGTGGAAAATGGAGAGTATGGTAAAAAAACTAGGCAGCTGGCTGCTACTACTAGGACTTGTAATAGCAGTACTCGTTGGTCTTATCTTTGGCGCAAACGCGACTGTACAAACAAATTACCAAAACTATGCGGGCGCAGTGCTTGCAATCCTCGGATTTATCATCGGACTCCTGTCATTCTTTGCAATCAGCAACATCACCCAAGATAAAGTCCCGATGTTCCTTATCGGAGCATTGATCCTGGTCATACTCGCGGCAACAGCAAGCACTTGGACGATCGGCTGGGGCGATATTCAACCGTACTTTACGAGCGTCGTCACGTACCTTGCCGTGTTTGCGGCACCAGCAGCAGTCCTTCTCGCAATACGATCTCTCTGGGATGCAGGAAAAACAAAAGACCTCTTAACGAAGTAGAGTAACTCTGCTTCTCTCTTTTTTTCATTTTTTTTAATGTACTATTGTTATAAAAAATGAGAGTCGCTTATCAAAGAAGAAAAAGAAAGAATTAAGGATGATTCGGTTAATTTTCTGGCAGCTTCTTCGCAAGCCCCCAGAGGTTTTCAAACTTGTCATTCAGTATTTCGATATCTTCGGGTTTCACGTAGGCGGTCCCCACGTAGCATGGCTCGATGCCCTCTTCGGAGAGGATCTTGATGCCGTTGACCGCCAGTTCCCTGCCGAAGACGTAGTTGCGCATAGTCCCTGAGGTGTTCTCGGAGAAGTACCGGATGTCGAGGTGATCACTGTAGGCTTTCTTGAGTTCCTTTGCGATATCGATGTTTGACTCTGAGTCGATGAGCAGCTCAATTTTGGTGTCAAGCTCTAAGAATTTTTTGAAATATTTCAGGAACGGCTCATCAAAGAATCGTTCCCCGCCGATCTGCATGCGCAGGTTGTTTTTCTTTTCAAGGCAGTTGTTGAGGATGTTATAGAGAATCCATTTTCCGCTGTAGCGCAAGGTGACGTTGCCTTCTCGTTTGATTTTGATGCCGTAGGTTTTGAAATGCTCATTGTAGGACGTGGCGTAGTCGTTCAACCGGTTATGCATGGCATTATAGGTGTCTGGTGCGACCACGGATTTAAGATCGGCATTGATATCCTCCCAGACGACCTTGGGGTGTACTGGGAGGTAGCTTTCTCGTCCGAAGTCTTCCTCCGAGTTTGCGGAGAAGAGTACTTCCGCGATAAGCCCATATTTTAACAACGAGTTACGACCGGTCTCGAGGGGTCGCCTGGTGATGTTTGTGAGTTCCTCCGCGACCTTTAAGAATTCTGAGAATTCTTTCGGGCAGTCCATGATGAGTATCGTATAGTAGGTTGCTGCCTCCCGCGGACGATCTACTTTCATCCGTTCAAACATCATTTCAAAATCTTGGATATAATCAAGTTTAACTTTTGTTTTGTATTCACCACATCCCATCGTTGAACACCATCCTGTTTCCTCGTAAGAATACATGGGATGTGTTTTTTTATAGTTTATGGGTATGTACGTATGCAGGTGTTGTACGAAAAGGAGTGTTTTCTTTTTTCTTCTATGGTCGAAAATTTTTGTTGATCATCATAAACGATTGACAATCCAAGCAGATCGAGTCTTCATTCGGTTTTAATGCAGTTCCGCAGATTTTACAGAAGCGAGTCTCGCTCATTGCTCCAGTACCCATAATCTTTCTTGAATATTATATATACATCTCAAAATCCTTAAGAATATGGAAGGGAGAAGTGCCCATCTTAAGAAGAATCTTAAACAACATACAATGAGGATAACCTAGGACTCATTCAATCCAAAACATTTACCACAGGTACCTTTATTTCTCTGGCTCATGTACAGAAGTTTTTGTCCGCATCGTGACAATCTCATGAATCGTCCGGCGACAATCCCGTTTGATCTCCGCGAGTTGCTGCGGGGGAATATGATATGACTGCTGCGCGAACTCAAGCGCGAAAACGAGTCCGTGGACAAATGCACCAGGGGGGTATTCCTTCTCTTTCGAAAGTTTGAACAGATCATCAGTGATTTTCAGCACCTCGCTTTTGGTATACGTCGGCGCCGATGATTTCGACGTGTTGGTCTTCACCGTCCCCTTTTCAGCCATATAGTCTCCTCTCCTTGCTCTACTCGAACGGTGTTTATTGCGTCCCAGGTATAGTGCAGTTAAACCACACGGTGATTCTCTCATGGATCTGCGTGCATCGTTGTGGGTTCACCACTGTGATGAATGTTAAGGTAAGTACTGCAAATGGGATGAAGATCGTCGCAGCAAGAATCAACAGAAGAATAATTGCTTTTAAAATTTTACCCGCGTTCTGAAAAAAACTACATAATTTGGGGTGGGACGTCGGAGGATGACATTTAATGCCCACTGTTTTGCATAAAGGACCAAAAACAGTCCAGCAGAAGAATCCTTTAGTGACTGAACAGATCGGTTGCGTGGTCATCTCGCAGATAGGTTGTGTGGTAATTTGACAAATTTGGCCACTGGTGATGTTACAGATTGGCCCTGTCGTGATATTTCCCCGTGGCTCATATGGGGTTTGAACGGCGCTTATGCCATCGAGTCCTTGCACATCAAACGCGCGCATCTGCTCAAGGAACAGCCCTTGTGCTTCTTGATTTGACATCGCATAATACTCAGAAACCAATGCTTGAAATCCCGAGAAATCCTGTCGGATGATTTTGTTGAGCTCCACAAGGTTGCTTCTTGCGATTGCTAGAATGCTTTCCCAATTCTTCTCAAGGTCACCATTCACCAAACGAACCTTTTCTTTAACCTCTTCAGTCGACAATTGATCCAGTATCTCTTCAGTGAGTACCTCTCGAGTCGGAAGCGGGATTTCGATAGGGTTGCCTTTCCCGAGATAACTCGAGAAAGGAGAAGGATTTTTTTTCTGGTTTGTGATTGTCGCTAACCGAAGGTGATAGAGCGGTGAGTTTGAATTTCCCTGAGAAGAATTCACCGCTTGAAAACCAACGACGGATGTTAATGATACCAAAAGAAAAATGACTGCAATACATAGACTAAAAATAGCTGTTTTCTTTTTCATGGTCCTTTCCATTCAAATCGTCTCCTGTGATAAGAACATTATAAGGATTGTGCTATTTAAATATTTATGGAGAGCCTCGCTCACTTTTTTTTATAAAACGAGGTTGTTTTTTGTCCTAGGGAAATAAAAAAAATCGTCTATATATTCTAGTAAATAATCTTTCTTTGTCAGATGGAACGCTTTGAAAGTGTGATAAGGGTATAAAGCGTTGTCCGCCGAATCAATTCCCTTGATTTGATAATGGAATTATTGTTACATCTGTAATGAAAATTATTTTTTCAAAACATTTAAATGAATCTACAGGATAACAATTTTTATAAAATTTGTATTTGGGGAGGTCGAAAGGATTATGCAAAATGCATTATTGAGAAAAGGATTGGTTTTTGGAATCATATTGTTGTTTGTGGGAATGAATATTATACCCCATATCAACGCAGGAAATGACGAAATAATAAGTAAGTTAGGAAATCTGACAAATACATTCCCATATCATAGCATCTTGGATTATTATTATATTAAAAATATAACAAAGGCTCTCAGTGACATTATTTTTTCTTATAACGAAAGTCATGGTGAGATTGCAAGGGGAAGAAAATTTGGAAGCCCTGGAGAACAAGAGGCAGCGCGCATCATATTTGAAAATATGACAAAGCTAGGTCTTTGGACGTATAAGGAAAAAATAGGTGACGCGAAACCCTGGCGACCTTGTAATCTTATCGCTTCTAAAATAGATGTATTGGATTATAAACTAATAATCAATAACAAAACAAGCAATAGGGCTATTGTATGTTCTCCTATCTTTGCATTAATTGGGCTACGTTTGAGACCGTTGAAATTAACCCAAAATTTTTCATATACAAATTTGACGATAAGGACTGACCATCTTGATTCTTGCGATGAAAAAGCGCCCTACGTCATCCTAACAGGGAAGAAAGATCCGAGGATAAACACAAAATCGCCAGTGTCCAGCCAGACGAAAGACACGGGAAACATGGGCATAGTTGACGACATCAAAAAAATGTTCGATAGATTGAAAGAATATTATGCGCACCCCTATTGGAGAGGAAGCATTGCATATGACTTCAATGACGATGAACACGACATGTGGGGTTCACAAAGTTTTGTACCCAAGTTTGCCATTAACGGCTCGATCGGCAGGATGCTCAATACCAGTATCGATAATTACACGGTTGATTTTTATTTGAATCAACGATTGAACCTGTCGGTTGATAGTTATAATATCATTGGACAATTAAATGGTACCGATAGTACAAAAACAGTAATTGTTTGTTGTCTTTATGATTCCTGGTGGTGCCAAGGAACAGGCGATTCTGCTATTGGCATGGCAATCGTCATGGGTGTCGCAAAATATTACATGGAACACCATCTCATTCCAAAATATACTATGAAATTTATCGGGTTTGGCGGCGAAGAATACGGGATGTGTGGATCGAGATATTACCAAGCTATTCATAGACGTGAAAACATCATCTATGTTATTGATTTGAATCAGCTTGGTTTTACCCAAAAGGATCCTCGATTAACCTTGGAGATCGCGGCAAACAATCAATCGTTTCTTGATGATGTATGGAAGGTCGTTCAACGAACCGATTATAAAAAACTGACAGAAAACGTGACTGATATCGTTCCGATATTTATGAAAAATGGTCATATAAGCGATGATCGTTCATTTGCATCGAAACGCTCTAATGCCAGCTGTAAAACTGTTTGTTTTCTAAAGAATGGCCCGTGGCTGATGCATCATAGAGACGGTTTAAACCATACCGCGGGGGACGTCTTTTCTTATTTTAATTCAACCGATGTAAATGCGATCGGCGATATGGTTCTTAATGTCACACATTACCTCACCTACGATAAGTCGCAAGACAAGTTATTACGGGAAGACGTAGTCACAGAAACAGCAATTTCACTTTTAAAATCTTTTCTTTTTCTTGGAGGGAGAAACTATTGAGGCGAATTTACCAGGACCTTTATAGAAGATAACAGGGGTTCGACTTCAAGGAACATTCATAATCAGGGATATGCCGAATGATCATTTATTAGCCTATTTTCCTGATGACTCCTGAGCGAACAGCCAATCGAATTTCTCCTGTTTGAAGAATGTCCGGGACACCATATTCCCGACAAGTTTACTGACAAAACGATAGGGACCCGCCAATGTTCCGTTATGCAGGAGACATCGTTTCGCAATCCGCGGGAACGAGAAATAATCCAGCCCCATCTGCTGGATCCCTCTCACCAGCTGCTCCTCGGTCATGTTTTCAAGCTTATACGTCAGGGTTCCCTCAGCGTATCGCGACCAGTCTCGGCACGTAATCCGCCCTTCCTTTTCCATGCGTTGGTACAGCCGCGTCCCCGGGTACGGGGTTATGATACTCAATGCGATTCCATCTAGATCCCACTCATAGATTGCCTCAAGCGTCCTCTTGAACGTCTCAAGCGTGTCATAGTCAAACCCGAACATGAAAAATCCAGTGACCATCATACCGTTATCTTTTATCTTGCGAATGGCTTTCCCGTAATCCTCCACCTTGTTTGTGGATTTCCCCATCGCATTAATGTTTTTTTGAGATAATGACTCAATCCCGACGTACCACATTGATATCCCGGCATCCCCAGCGAGACGCAACAACTCGTCATCCCGCGAAAGCACATTGATATTACCAAAACAATCATAGTGCTTATTGAGAGGGCGCATCTCCTTAAATAACGCTTTTGAAAAAGCAGGGTTGATCGTCAACGACGCATCTGAAAAAAACATTGCCCTGGCCTTGATCGATTTCATCTCATCAATGATATGATCTATCGGTCTCCCGCGAAACCGGGGACCCTCAACCATTTGCATCGCGCAAAACTCGCACCCTGTGGGGCACCCCCTTGAGGCCTGAATCGCCTCTGCGAACGGGTTATATACACCAATATCATGCCGCGCGGCCGGGATCTCCTCAGGATTCAGAAGTCGCTCAGCCTTATAGAATGGCTTGAGGGTGTGTTGCTTGATGTCTTTCAGGACTTGTGGCCAGGTCAACTCAGCTTCACCGATCACCACCGCGTCTGCGTGCTCTTTTGCTTCCTCCGGCAGTAAGGATGCATGGTAGCCCCCAAATACCACCGTTGCTCCCTGCCTCCGAAAGATATCCGCAATCTCGTATCCCCGCAATGAATTATAGGTGAGGCAGGTGATGCCAACCACATCATACTTTTTATGAAAATTAATGTGCTCAAAACGTTCGTCAACGACCTCCACGTCATGCTCAGGTGGGGTGATCGCCGCAAGCTGCTGCATGGTCAACGATGGGAGTATAAACTTGGAAAACTTAACCCGCCGTGTATGAGGATGTGGCATAACAAATAAAATCTTCATCGCGCGCCTCTTATTTTTTATCGGCAGAAGTATAATCATACCCCTTTATTTAAAGTTGCGATTGAAAAAACTGCGTGGTCTTAAACAGAGCGAAAGACCCACAGCTGAAAAGCTGCATTCCTTTTTTTAGTAAAACAATGGAAAGAGACTCATTATTTTTTGTTACCATCGTTGCAAATTTTATTATTTCAAAATATTTAAATGAATCTACATGATAGCAATTTTCAGATTTATTAATTTGGGGAGGCAGGAAAGATTATGCAAAACGCATCACTGATGAAAGGATTGGTTGTTGGAATAATACTGCTCCTATTGGGTTCAAATATCTCATTCGTATCAAGTGAAGTATTGAAGAATAAAAATTATTCATTTAATTTATTATCTTATTACCATAAATACACTAAGGAAATATATAATATAGAAACAAAAGATGGATTTTCAGTGATACTCACGCGTTATGTTGGAAGCAAACGTCTTTCTATTATGTTAATTCATGGAATGAGTTGTAACCATAAAATCTTTGACTGGGATGAAAACCATTCGCTGGCAAGATTCTTGAACAATGATGATTGGGATGTTTGGATGCTTGATTTACGGACACATGACGGTGATGGCGATTTCTGGTTCGGTGAGTTACGAGGCATGGAAAGTGATCGGGAACCGATATGTCGATATTGGGATTTTGATCGAACGTATCTTCAAAAAGATGTGGAAACCGCTGTTGCATTCGTCCTTAATATGTCCCAGTATAAACAGATCATCCTTGGTGGTCATAGCTACGGCGGGTATCTCGCATATGCGTACGCAGAAAGTATTGGTCAAAAAAATCTCGCAGGGATTCTTACGACAGACGCATCTGCATTAGCGAACCCTTTTTCCTACTCTTTCCTAGAACGATGCAAGTACGGTATTCGTATTGGAAAGAAGGCCTTCGTTCGTCCGTGTGGCATCCCGTTTTCTCATATGCCAAAATTCCGCCTTGACCGCCTCGCAGGGAATCCCATACCTGGTCTCTTCAACACAACGCCACTCTTCATTCAAAAGCAGGCAGTGTACTCTCTCGATGATGAACCTGCTGGTGTATGGGTTGATATGTTTTTTGGGAAAGACCCCCGATACCATTCTGGTCACTGGGTCGACCCACAGACGTTATATGATTACACAGCGAATCTCAAAGCAATTTCCGTTCCAGCGTTATTCATTGCAGGTGGAGAAGATAACCAGGATCCATCTAACGATATTTTTTCTACATTCGAAAATGTCAGTAGCGAGCCGAAGTTGTTTCTTAATTTCCCTGGTTATGCCCATATAGATTTGCTGCTAGGAGAGAACGCGAGTGTGGATGTTTTTCCGCATATCACGTCCTGGTTAAATTTATTAAGTATATAATACGATAGCATGAAAAGAAAAGGAATACCTATGAACACCGGGAACACTTTCAAAACGATTGTTCTCATGAGTATCGTACTTGGTTTGTTGTGTCCTAGTGGAAGCCTACAAAAAACACAGAACGAGAAAGTCGAAGTGAATGCATCTGTCGAACCTTCATTTGATACTCCATCCATTCTTCCAGATTGGACAGATGGCGAATACCATGACTACCAAGGAACCATGCTAAAATTATATGCCTTAAATGAAGCCTATCCTGATCTCGTGGATATTTTCTCCATTGGGAAAAGTGTTCAGGGTAGAGCCATTTGGTGTTTTCGCATAACAAATGAAAAAAATATTACTCGTAAATACTCATGCCTAATCGATGGTTGTATCCATGGAAACGAATGGGAAGGTGGTGAGGCCTGTCTCTATCTTGCTGACTATCTATTGATTAATTTCAAAGAAAATAACACTGTTACCACTATTTTGAATACTACAGAGGTTTATTTGGTGCCTCTTGTTAATCCAGATGGGCGAGAAAACGATGATCGATTCAATGAAAATGATATCGATCTCAATCGAAATTTTGATGTGAACTTCGGCAGGCTTCTGGGTCGCAGTATCCCTATTGGAAAACTTTTCGGGATAAAAAAATGGTTTGGATTACAGGGCACAAAATTCATTTGGACAAAGTCCGGTTGGTGTCCATTCTCAGAACCAGAAAGTCAAGCCTTAGGAAGATTCATGGAAAACATAAAAAATAAAGATTTTTCTTTTTATGTCTCTTGTCATACTGCTATGCATTGTTTCGGTGCGCCTTCGTACGTGGTTATTCATTCTGATTATTCGTTAAATTCAACGGAAATCAGTGTCTTTGATTATGCGAAAAGCTGGGTTGAAAATCATACAGAGTATCACGCTGCAAAAAATAAGGACCCTTTTGGAATGGGTGATTCCATGGCGTGGTGTTTTAAAGAGTTTTTTATCCCGTCTTTTACTTTTGAGATTTTATCGAAGGAGTACGACCCTTGGTTTGGGCATGGTAAACACGATCATCTCGTGCATTGGATGGAAACCACGCTTCCTGTTTTTATGTATCTTCTGGTGAACATTCAAAATCTTCATGAGTGGAAGATACCTGATATTCAACCACCGCTGAGAAAAGGGATATCTTGACCCATTTGAAAAAATATAAATTTTTCTCCGCTTTTCTTCTTTGATGATAAAACTGGTTGAAAGTTTAAAGAATATTGCGAGTTATTATTTTCTGAGCAGATAAACGCACCGACTAATGGCGTTTGCCTTAAGGTTCGAATCTGTCTTTATAAAAATAGTGTTTAACGGAAGAAAAAGAGGTCAGGAACGCCGTCCGCCGAACGCAACTCAGGGTATATGGAGTAAAAAAAATCGACAGAACCCTTGTTTTCATGGTTGTCAATTTCGATGTCTCTACTCTATCTCTTTCTTTTTTCTTTTTTATCTGCCATACACTATTTCATAAATTCTATGTGATATGACAATAGGGGCTGTGCCCCTATAACCCCTTCCGCCTTCGTTCCTCGGCAAGCTCTCCGCCCTTCGGGCGTCGGTCTTGCCGTATCTCACTCGGCGGCGAACACAAGCAGTCGTTGCTGTCGATCATCCACAACAATCACTCCATGGCGTTGTTGTTGACTGCGGCAGTACGCAGTTGATTTCTCCAAGTCAATGAACCCGGTAGAGCCATGGTGTTCGTACCCACTCCAAAAACCGCCACGAGGATACAATTTTCGGAACCCAGGATGTTGCTCGAACATTCTCTTAGCGCTGTGAGATTTCAACATGATTTCTGCTATCTCTAAGGAATATTGCTTAGGGACGTTAACTTAAAAATGCACGTGAACCCCAGCGAAGCCGAACTCCCCAAACTCAAATCCGAACGGTTCGAGTTCACGGAATCCCTCAATGCAGGTGTCGATATGAGATTGCTTTCCGAAACAGTTGTATCGGCACTTGGTGTTAAATTCCATAGTAACCCAATTGTTTCGTGTGTCATGCGCTGGCTTTTTATAGTCTCCGCTATTTACATTTTCCATATTTTCTTTAGCTCCTGTCGCACCATCTATAGGGCAGGCTGGAAAGCCTGCCGCGTGCGACAAAAAAGAGTATGGTTTGACTGGAGAAAAAAGAGATTCTAAGGAATGCGGGTCTTACGCTACGCTCCAGACCCCGCAGTATTCCCAGTCGCGACTATAAAAAACAGAAAATCATTAATTTTGCTTTTTCCAATGCATCCGTCGGATTCAATCCATCCCACAGGTTTTCAATGTACAATTCAATAAATATTTCTTTTAGTTCTTCTATTTTTTTCTTATTGTCTTTTTGATGAACAAACCGTGCAAGCTCATTGATCCATATGAGATCGAGTTGTTTTTGAATATCTAAAGAACGCCTCACCCACATTTATGTTATGCTTTGTTATTCATAATATATTATCTTATTGAGACAGTATTTCAAAATGGCAGAGTGTCGCATCATTGCATTCGAATGCAACTCATAGTGATGTCATTAAATAAATTCTTTCTTTCATTTATGATTAGATACATCGATAAAGATAGGACTAAAAATTTTAGCGGTTCGAGATCAAAATAGAGAGAATAAGGAGGTCAGAAGATGAAAGAAAGGAAACAAACGCTAGAAGTAACACATAAGGCAATAGATGTGGCTGTGAAACGGGAACGATGCATGAGGACATGAATTGGATGTTTTTTCGTGGAATATTTTCATTTTTGACATTTTAACAAGATATGTTTAAATACGAAAAATCACACAATATAACATAAGGCGAAGTAACCTCTGGTGGGAGTATTTGTAACAATTCAGAAAAATTCAGAAAAGTACAGTCTATTCATATTTTGGTTCAGCCTCATTCTTTTTTTTTCTGTTCGGATAGTGCTTTTAGCAGAACAAGCAGTACCAATATAATATCTTGGCGGGGTGGCCATATAAAAACATTCAATAAACGGTTTCGAAGCACCTTTAATTTTTTTTGTTACGCGCTCGCATTCGGACTGTCCCTCGTGTTGTTTATTACCTATATTTGGGCGTATTTTTTGAATAATAATTTTTTCAGCGTGAACATCAACCTATTTGGCGAAGCAAATACTGAGCTTATTTTCCTTACCGGTGTTATTATTGCGATCGTGTATGGATTGTATCTGCACTATCGTGATTTTGACGAGCAATCAACAGAAATTACTGAAGATAACGTAGAATATGAGATACTGAAAATCCTATATGATAATTCGATGGATATTCGCACGGTGACGCAGAAGCTAGGTATCTCCGTAGAAGTCGTGCAGCCTTGTGTAGAGAAATTAGTGAAATATGGTCTAATCCATCTCGCATCAGATGACACATTGCAAATCAAAGAAAACGGTATCGAATATATCGAATATCTAATGCCTGAAGATCATATTACAGGCGATATTAGTAGTAATGAAAAATAGAAAAGGGAAGTAAAAGTTTCATAACGATCCAACTATCTATGCCATTACAAAATCCATCGGTACCAGGTAACCTTATAACTAGTAATCACAATGACCCCCACGAGTTGCTGAAGTAATAAGAGAATATCTATCCGAGGAAAGGAAACCATTGAATATTTTAGAGAAAGCGCTATTTGTAAATAAACATGGAATTCGGATTGGAGAACATTTTATCCGTGATAGTTTAAAGAGATATGCTAAGGCAGTTGGGATCACCCAGAGAGTGTATCCACACATGCTTCGTGCATCATGCATTACTCACCTCTTGAACAAAGGAATAAATCCGTTAATTGTCCAGATGCATGCTCGACATAAAGATTTTCAGACAACAATGAAATATAACCGTCCGACACAGCAACAAATGCGGGAAGAAATCGAGAGTTGTTTTGTAGGAAAAACTGAATTAAGGAATGAAACCAGAATAAAGGAACTTATGGATAAATTCTTTGGGAGAGAAATATCAGGTAGTGAACTAGGTCGATTATTGGAGAACGATGAACGACCAAAACAGTCAAAACCGGAAACAGAATTAGCGGGGTACATTTAGGGAGCATAACCTTCCTCTGCACTGGATAACCATCCCTTCATGGGCGGGTAACAAAGTGGTTATGGTAACCCATTTGTCTAAAATTTCGCCAAGAAATTCAGCGAAAAATCACAGCATCTTTCTCTTTCTTTTTTTTCTTTTTCTATTTGCAATTTAATCCAATATAGTAGTGGTCTAGTGGTTATGACACTATCTGTTTCGCAGAGTTTTTCGACGAATTTTTCGACGAAAAATTCAACGATATTTCCATGGGCTTACTAATACTCTTTTTTCTTTTTAAGAGATGGAAATGCCAGTAGAGATTGATTCATTTCGCTGAAGATCCCTCTTTTGTCTTGGAGAGGGATTACAGCTCTTGTTTCGATTTTCTGGATAAGTGCATGATCCTCGCGTCCACCTTATCTCGATTGCACAAGATCTTTAGCTTCCGACAGAGGAAGAACTTGGCTAGAGCCATATTCAAACGTATCTGGGTGAAAGATAAAGTTATCAGAAAAATTGAGTTGAATCCGCCGTTTGACTTCTTCTTTAAAGACAGGATACGAAAAATCAGGTCCTCCTTCCCGGATCTGGTGTTCGAACATTATCCTGTTAAGTCCACCAGACAGGATAAGTTCGAACAACTGGTAAACTCAATAGATTCACCGAGTTTCCCAATAATTCAGGAGTTAATAAAATCTGTTTATTCCATGAAAATTATACTGAAAGCAAGTGATTCTAGTTGAGACTACAAAATTAAAAAATCAGGCATTTATAGCCTGATTTGATTTTACATTCATATGTAAACATTGTTTTCATTCGATAATCCGTTAGTCATCGGAATAAAACCTGTAAATATGAACAACACGAAAACCTCATATAGCAGATTTTTCCTTTGAATTGTTTTTACCGTACTCTTTCGTCCGTAACGTACATTACATTTTTCCTATTGGAATCCATTGACCAAAAATAGCAATATAATTCTGTGCAAGGTCGTTGTTATCATAGTTGCTTTCTTGCTTTGTCTCCAATGATCACTGGTTTATTCGTACACGATTGTAACACCTTATTCAGAAACCAGTAGGTATCGAGAGCACATCTGATCTCTGAGATATAGAATGCAAGGATTTCCTTGCTGTCCACATCGACAGCGGTCCACAGAAATATTTGTTTTCCTTCCCGTTTTACTTTGGTTTCATCGATCGCGATGGCTCTTCGCTCTTTTCGTCCAACGACGAACAGCTCTTTGAATTGATTGTACCAATAACGAACCGATTCACACGATGCTGGTTATACAATCGTTAGGATCTTACTAGCATCTCGATACGAGAGTGCTCGATGATACAGGGGCACTCCGAGGATTTTGGTCTTAACAGCTTTCTTATTTCTTTTGAAAATCTTTTTATGTTCTACAATCTTTACTATTTCGTTAAGCACTACCCATCCCACTCCTTGGCTATTTTCCCAAAAATATCCAAGTGGGATGGGTTACTTAATTCTTATCTTGACAGTTTCCACCATATCATTAGAAAAATTATTAAATAAGTTATGCCTTTTATTATCATGGGATAAAATTCCCATTAACAATCGATGGCGGTTCGCATGTTAAAAATTAAACGTATTTTCTTTTTTACCTTAATTGTTTTTTGTTTATTAGGACCCCTCCCTGAATCAGTAAAATCATCGAGTCAAATCAATGTAAAGAATAATTATTTTATGAATTCAAAATCTGTCGGAGAACAAGTATGGCCTTTTGAAAAATATAATGTTCAACGGACAGGCGAAGCTTCCTATGATGCTTCTCAGAACAAGGGTGGCGAAAAGTGGAAGTACTTTTCTGATAGTGATCTATCTGATACTGCTGTTATTGGCAGTGATGGCGTTTTGTATGTTTCTACTCATAGGGGCGATCTCCATGCAGTATATCCTAATGGGACAAGGAAATGGAGCTTTGAAACGAATTTGGAATTATGTCATGCCGCTCCAGGGTTAGCTCCTGATGGTACTATCTATTTTGGCACATTTATGCATTTATATGCTATTGATTCTAATGGATCTGAAAAATGGGTCTTTAATAAGTCTGGCTTAATTAGTTGTGAACCTATTGTCGATTCAAATGGGACAATCTATGTTGCCATTGTTAACCAAGTCAGTGGGTGTGCCGTCTATGCGATTAATGCGAATGGCACTGAAAAATGGGAATTCCCTTTTTCGTATCCGAATATTGTTCAATCCTTGACACTTGATAAAGAGGGAAATATTTATTTCGTCCCAGTTTGGTACAGCGGCCAGTTATTTTGCCTCAGACCCGATGGCAGCCTCAAATGGATGAAAAATATGGATTCAGAGTTCAGTCCTGTCATTGCAGTTGATGGAACCATTTATGTATGGACTACTAGCCATGTTTATGCCTTAACCCCGGATGGACAGGAGAAATGGTCGATAGAGAATTTCGGCTGGCAGGGGGAAATTTCTCTTGCTCCAGATGGAACTATAATCCTCTGTGGCGGCAGTTACTTTATTACGGCCTTGTCTCCATTGAATGGGAGTGTCTTGTGGCAGTATCAAATCGGGGAAAGGCCATTTATCGATATTGTCTCGTCAGCTGCCATTAGTGGGGATGGCACAATCTTTTTTGCCTACACAGCTTATTCTAACTGTGTCAGCTATCTGTGTGCGCTGACGAACGATGGACGGCTAAAATGGGAAACACTCTTGACAACACAGATTCAACCATATGATGAAGAGTACGTGTTTTCATCACCCTCAATAGATACTGATGGGACAGTCTATATAACATCTAATTTTATCCGCGGAGGTACAAACTATACCTCTATTGGGTATATTCATGCTATTGGTATGGATAATCCTGTTGCTCCGGAACCGCCGACTATTGATGGTCCTCGTCGCGTCATTCTTTTTATGAAAAATGAATATACTCTCTGCTCGAATGTCTCAGATGGAGGAAATGTATCTTATTTTATCTTTTGGGATGATGTTCCATATGCTACTACCGAGCCCGACAATTGGATCGGCCCGTATTCTTCCGGCGAGCCGGTAGAAATCACTCATCGGTTCAAGATTCCGGGTAGACATTTTGTACAAGTAAAAGCGGTCGGCGATGATAGTCTTTGTAGCCAATGGTCAGTTCTTGAAGTTAGGACACCTTTTTGGTGGCTTATTGAATTTTTTAAATGGTGGTGGGAGCCCCAGAAATGGGCTTTCTAGGTTCAGTTCTGGCAAAGAATTTTTGAAAAAAACCACCCAACGTGGCATTAACCAATAAACCGTAGTGGTTCTGTCACATAATCGTGTGATGGCTGACAATGACGAATAGTTGTAACAATTCGGGCGATTGTTTCGTTAAATTGTATACGGAAACTCCTAATTCCAACCCAATATATTCTATATTTTTCCCCAAAATACATACAAGATAAGTAATGTTAGTAATAACCAGAAGCCTCAGTGCTAGTTTGTGGGAAAATAGGAAAAGTTTAAAATATCCATTTTGCATTCCTTAAAATGATAAAAAAATCTGAAAAATTTCATAAGGGGAGGTGATAAAAAAAATAATGGAAAGAACTGTATTTATACACTTTTTTAAAGTTACACGGTATTGAACGTGCAAGGCGGAAATAAAAAATCACCCTTTCATGGTTATGAAGTATTGGGAAAGAAATTGTAATATAATGGAGAGGAAAAATAAAATAGAAATGCTAGTAATAAGCTTAGTGATGTGTTAAAAAATTTTTTAATATACTAAAAAAAGGATTGGAGGAGGATTGGAAATGAATAAGATAAGGAGAATGATATTAAGTATATTTATATGCTTTTTATTTCTGGGAACTGTTTTAACGATTACCGTTAAAAAGGTAAATGCCGATGAAGTTGATATTGATTATCAATTCATAGATAACATTGTTCTTCAACTTACTAATGAATATTTAGATTATTGGCAGGGACGTGAATATGGTACCGCGGGAGAACGAAAAGCTGCTGATGATTTAAAGACTGCTTGGGACCAAAATATGCCTGGTTATGCGCCAGCAGTGGAAGACCCTATTTATATTAGTTCAACAAATGTAATAGACGACAAATTAGTTATTGCATCTCAAGATGATTACCACCTTTTTATTAATGATCAGGAAATACCAAAATCACCTTCAAAATTCCAACCAATTCCCTGCCTTCTCTGGGGATATCGAAATATCAATAATCGAGAATACATATTGAAAAAAGCACCTGATTCCTGGTATCAAGAATTATATGGACGTAACAGTCAGGATATTATTCAAGCTCCAGCCCCATGTTTTCAAATTAATTATTATTCATTGGGTGGATCAGATGTTTCGGGCGAATTAACATATGTTCAAGATTATTCTTCTTTTCATCCAGAAGGAGAAACAGGGATACATCTAATTGAAATTGATAATAAGTATAGTGATGATATTTTTAAAGAAAAAATAGATCAAGTGAAAAATGCAAACGGAACCGGTTTCATTATCATAACTGATAATCCAACTTTTATAAATACGCAGATTACGGATATGCCTGGTGTCGCAATTTCGAAAAAAGATGGTGAAAAACTAAGACAAGCCATTGACACATATGATGAAGTCTATGTTGATTCAGGTGAAGAATTATCTATATATCCTTTCTTGGACGATGGAATAAACACAATTTATCTTATCGATATGTCCAAAATTGAATATTATGATTCAATGGCTGGTTCTCCATATAGAGATGATGGAAGAGGCTGGAAGGCTATCAAATCGTTTTTCTGGAAGTCTTTAAGATTAGGTGATGATTATCCACCTATGGATGCCTTCTTGTTTAAAGACTTATCCGACAAAGCAACATTTAATTTTGGAATCAACTCAATGGCTAAACAGCCAACTAAGGGTTATGGCCGTTTGTTAGCTACCCATTTTAGACCAGGATTTATGGTAAGTGGTGCGCTCGGAAGTCCACTACAAGATGGAGATAAAATTCGATTTACAATTTTTTCTCATAAAGATCCTCACGTTATTAGTTATGATGTCACCGGAACGATTCCAGGAGAGAATCCTGATGTAGTTGTAATCTGCGGTCATTATGATACTTTTTGGGGCCAAGGAGCAGTTGATAATTCAGTAGGACCAGCAATTATGTGGGGAATAGGAAAATGGTTCTATCAAAATTATTATTTAAATAATATTATGCCAAAATATACGATAAAATGTGTTGCTTTTGCTGGAGAGGAATACGGGGATATGGGATCACAATTTTGGGTTTACAAGTACATAGAACAACAACATATGAATGTCATTTCTGTGATTAATGTAGATACCGCAGCAATGAATGTTCCTGATATTCCTTTCACGCCATGGGTATATACTAACGGACTAGGTAGGTATAATCAGATTATGACTGCAATGGATCTACCAGGGTACTATGCGAAGACATTGACGCCTTGGCAAGATCCAGCCGCATATGGTAGAAAAGCTGTATGTACTGTAACTGACACGAGAGAGTTTAAAGATTATGCTAATGATATCATCGCGCTTGAACGATGGCCTTATCAAGAATATTGTGTTCAGTGGCCCGGTGATCTCTTAGTTTTATGGGGTGACCATAGAAAGGGCCCGACTGATACTGACGGAGATACACGTGATAAAATTTACTATACTGACCTTCATGCGTTAGCTGATATGGTCAAAGACCTAGCGACTTACTGTGCCGTCACCTCAGATTTAACTTTCGTTACAAATCCAACTTATAATTTGGTGGATCTTGATTCAGACAGTCTATTTGACTCAGTAAAGGTCGATTTCGCTGTACAAACTCAGACTTCTTGTTGGGGATCAGCAGAATTATGCATCTACCAAGGGGAAACCGCTTTAACGAAAACCGTCGTTCAGGAGTTGAGGGATATCCAGCCAGGCGAAGAGAATAATTTTGAAATGACTATTACCTTGCCTCCTAATGCCACAGCAGGCACCTACGAAGTCCGGCTTCTACTCAAAGATTATAATGAAAATAAGGATGCACAGTCATCTCAGAACTTAACATTATCACCATATATGAAGCCAATGGCAGACTTTACAAGTGAGTGTGATACTGAAAATTCCAAACTATTTTCATTCACAGACTTATCATTAGCTTCGCCAGATGCCAATATAACCAGCTGGAATTGGAGTTTCGGTGACGGCAACTATTCAAATCAAGAGAACTGTCAGTTTACCTATGCTGGAGAAGGTGTATATAATGTTACTTTAACGATTGTTGATGATACAGAACAATCTGCAAATATTACTAAAACAATTGAAGTATTTAACACGCCTCCAGTTGCATCATTTTGTGCTGAAACCAATATAGCCACTACGAATTCAATGGTTCAGTTTGATTCACAAGCATACGATGTAGATGGAACAGTTGTTAATAGCACTTGGTACTTTGGGGATAACTCCATTGCCTATGGAAATTCCGTAAATCACTCCTTCAGTAAAAGTGGGTTCTATTCTGTTCATCAATTCGTGACAGACAATGAAAATTCTAAAAATGACACATTTGCCTCAGACTACATCTTAGTGGCTGATGCCTTGGTTGATGATGATTTCATTGACAACCCTGGGGCGCACAAATGGGATACGATTCAGGAGGGCATCAACGATGTTGAAAACGGAGATATCGTTTATGTGTTTAATGGTCATTATAATTCCATTCTGATTAACAAATCAGTTGCGTTGTATGGAGAAAGCCGGGAAAGTGTGCTCATCAGCGGAGGAAACCCTGAGGTAAAAATCCAAAACAATAATGTCTCACTCAGTGGGTTCAATGTCAGCCGCGGAACAGCCGGTTTTAATATTTACGTGAAATACGACGAGAACCACACAAGCAACGTGACCATAAAGAACTGCAACATCTACGACAACATCGATGTCGGTATTCTCCTGAATGAATCAAATTATTGTTCAGTTGAGAATTGCACCATTAAAGGAAGCAGCATTGGAGTGAAGATCATGAATAATTCCACTTACAATGTAATAAGGAAATGCATGATCTGGAATGGCACGTATGGAGTATATGTTTCCAATTCCTCCCATAACTTCATCGGTTCGCCATCCATTTTCAGTCCGTACCCAACTGATTGTATGTTCACCTACAACCATAATGCGATTTATCTTAAAAATGCGAATTATAACTTCATCCTCGGATGTGACATTGATGGAACCCCGTACCTAGGGGACGTGGCTACACCAACAAAAGGAATCTATCTCAATGACTCAGAGAACAATACCATCTCCACCTGTAATATCCATGATACGACCAGTAAGGGAGTTTATCTTAGCGACTCGACATGGAACAAGATCGAGCATTGCAAAATCACCTGGAATCCAATCGGGGTTTATTTCGACAACTCCCCAGATAACCTGATCGCCCAGAACCACTTTGGAGGAAATTCCGAATTCGCTGTCTACCTCCCATCCGATACACAATATAACCATATTTACTACAATGATTTCTTCGCCAACGGGAATGGCTCGACAAACCAATCATGGGACGCCAATGATGCAAAAGGAGCAGAAAACCTCTGGAGTAAAGAGGGGAATAAAACCCTTACCAAGACAGGTTCTGGTGAGGGGAACTACTGGAGCGATTACACTGGAACTGACAAAAACGAGGATGGTATCGGTGATACCCCGTACGAAATCAATTCAAGTGGTGTGAAGAGAAATGACAGTTATCCAGTGATGGAGCCCTATGGCTGGTGCAATTTCACTCAGGATTCTACCCTACCTGTGATCACTAATGTTTCTGCTACGCCACATACGGTCGGTTTTGGGTATAATGTGACCATTCATGCTACGGTCACCGATAACTGCAGTAATATCAGCCTCGTGAAAGTGAACATCGTCTACCCGGACCAGTCTACTGGGAATTACACCATGGATTCTATTGGCGACTCCGTATACCAATATATGTTCACGGACACCTGGATAGTCGGACAGTACAACTATACTATCTGGGCGATGGATGACACCTATAACAGCAACAGCAGCAGCGGGCATCATTTCCATGTCTCGGCAAATGCGGCCATCAGTATCGCCACCCTGAAGGACACCTATGGTGCCAACCAGTACATCAACCTCACCGACCCACCAGAAAACGGTACCAACACAGAACCTTACCTTTACTGGAGTCCACCCGGAAACAACCTCGGCATACAAAACATAAAAACCGTGAACTACACCTACTTCTGGAAATACTTCACCAACCACACCAAATGGCAGATGGAAGGATGGAACCCTCAGACGCAGCAATGGCAGGGCAGCTACCAGGGGCATAACCTGAACGAGTACCTCCACCTCACAAGAGTACGAAACACGGACAACCACAGTGAGAAGATCACCTTGAACTTCACCAGCCCCTACACCACAAGGTATCGTTTCATCTTCGGCATAGACCTGCAAGTGAAAAACTACGTCAACCGAACAGGCCACCATGAGTACATGCTAACCTACCCTGTGAGTGAAACAGACAATTATACCGTGTTCTTCAACTGGAGCGACATAGTCCCGTTGGTGCAGCAGGGCAAGATCACCCTCTCACACGGGATCAAGAACATGAGCGGCGTTGAGGCGTTCTGGTTCATGATCACCGGGAACAGCAACCTCCCCGCAGGCCGTAGTTTCGAGATCGATCCGACGTTCGGGAGTGAAGATTTGACTTCTTGGAGCGAAGAGCAACAAGAGCCTTGCATGGGCGGATTTTATCTGATGAACAGCGCTGCGGGTGAGGCAGACGAGCTTGTGACGTACGTGAAGATTGGTTCAGGAGACCCGTATGAGGTTGTTGTCATGCAGGGAGCAATCTATGATGAGAATCTCCGGTTACTCGGCGGAACAGACGAGGTTAAGATAGAGCTGGATGAGAATGGTTGCTACGAAGGGTATGTGACGTTGCCATTCAGCGACAAACCCTCGCTAAGCGCGAAAGAATGGTACTACCTGGTGTTCGGGTATCAGAATTTCGACGAATCGCTCCATGCTGAATATTTCTATATTCCCAATGCCGAAGGCGGGTCCGGTGGCGTGTACACGGATCACGATGTTCCGCCACCGATGCCGGACCCCTTCGAAGCAAATCAGGTTAGTGAGAACGGATTGATGATCTGGTGTTCGTACACCATCATTGATAACCCGCCGGTGCAGTCAAACGCTGACCCGGCGAACGGCAGCACCGGTGTTGCTCTGACGCCGACGTTGCGGGTTTCTTGCTCCGATCTTGATGGTGATATGATGAGTGCGACCTGGTGGACGAACAGTTCAGGCTCATGGTCTCAATTCGCGTCCAACGCCAGCATCGCAAACAACACGATCATCAGACAGACCAATACTGGTTTCAATAATTACGGCAGGGTGTATTATTGGCGGGTGTGTCTCACCGACGGGGCCTTATGGGAGAACCGGACGTATCATTTCCGCACAGGGTTGATTGAAACCAGTGTCAACTCTCTACCGCCGTATACGATAACGTCATGTCCTTATACGATAAATGCGACCGGGTCATCCAATTTGAATAATGTGACGCTGCATTACGGTTATTCGACGAAGAGCATAAGCGATTGGTGGAACACCGGGTGGTCGTACAGGAAGAAGATCACGATCCACCACGGCCAGGTGGCAGGTAATTTCTCGAATCTGCCTGTCCTGGTGAATATCACTGATAGTGGTCTTGCGTCTCATGCTCAGGAGGACGGTGATGACATTGTCTTCGTTTCGTTCAATAATGCGAGGTTGAATCATGAGATTGAAACCTTCAATGGGACCACAGGGAAGCTTTGCGCTTGGGTGAACATCCCGAGTCTGCGTTCAACCAATGATACTATCTTATGGATGTATTACGGCAACCCGGGTTGCAGTAATCAACAGAACAGTACGGGCGTGTGGGGTTCAAGCTTCAAGGCGGTGTGGCATCTGAGTGAGTCGCCGACCGGCACGGTTCATGACAGCACCAGTAACCATAATGATATGGTGTCTGCTGGTTCGATGACTGCGTCGGATCTGGTGAACGGCAGGGTCGGCAAGGCCCTTGATTTCGACGGGAGCAATGATTATCTGTCCGCGTCAGATTCCGTGAGCCTGAAGCCCTCGGGTGTTTCGTTGCTCGCCTGGTATTACCCGCGGTTGAATTGCACGGGTCGTTTCGACATCGGGAAGATGTGCATGGATCAATGGGGTAATTATGACGCGTGCAGCTATGGTTTCGGCAAGGGGGCCTCGGGTGGCTCCTTGTCGAATTACACTGGTCTTTTCGAGCGGAGTGATAATACGCAGACGAATCCGACGAAAGGGTCATATGCGTTGAATGCGTGGCATTTCTTTGCGACAACACATGACGGGTCATCCTCTGCGAAGGTGTATGTTGATGGGGTGGTCGGGAGTCCGCCGACGGTTGGCGTGCAAGGGTTGCGATATGCGGGTGCCTCGAATTTCTATATCGCGGCATCACATACTGGTGTCGGCTCTGGTATTAATAGGTGGACGAGCTGCGTGGTTGATGAGGTCTGGGTCGTCAGTGGTGTGCTCAATGCGTCCTGCATTGTAACCTTGTATCATAGTCAGTCTTCGCCGTCAACCTTTATGTCCTTTGGCTCTGAGGAAAACATGTCTGTCACGTGGACAGTGTGGAATCATGCTGGTAACCCTGATGTTTCGTATCCTTGGAGTTGGGGTTTTGATTTCCCGAATGGAACAGGGTACTACTTGTTTTACAGTATCGGCAGGAAATCAGGGTCGGCTGATGAGCTGACGCCGGACGCCCCTGATGCTTGGTGTCATTTTGGGTGTCAATCAAAAATCAAAAACACGGGATCGACGAACATCAAGGGATACCTTCTGATACAAATCCAATTTTACGATTCTTCACAGGGTAAATGGCTTGTGGATCAAGATACCATCAATGAGACCTCTCCGCGGACTATTAACAGTGGTAATCAGCTTGCGCTTGACACTATTTTCAACGGAAGAGTTCGGGCATCAAATCTTACCCATGGGGCCGGCACTTATCGCGTCTATGTAGCATTCCGGGATCCCTCAGGGAATGTCTTGAAAACAAGTAGCGGGGTTGAGTTGAAGGCTTGGTGGCAGTTCACCGTAAACGTAGGGACATAAAACGTTCTCAGGAATTGAAATGTTGAATCAGTTAATACCACCTGATTCTCTCCTTTTTCTTTCTAATGTTTCATCAGCGTATCTTCCTTTATATCCACCTGTTTAACTACTTCCTGTTCGACATACCATTTATACCGATTGTTTGTCACAATCATGTTGATGATTCATTTTCCTTTGAGTGTTGAACTAAACCGAAAATGAACCAGCGGACCATTTGTCAAATGGATAAATGAACGAACTATGGGATTAAAAAAAATTTTGATGATACTAGTATAATGACAATTTAATTTCATTACATATTTAAACCTGAAAATAATATATTCCTTCATGATCAATATTTCACTCACCAAAAAAGATCGTGAATTCCTGGAGCAATTTGTGAAAAAAGGAACGAAAAAAGCAAGAGCGATTGCCCGAGCCAGAGTACTTCTTTTTGCTGACGAAGGATATCGTCATGAGGATATCTCAAAGATGACGAATATCCATCGCCAAGGGATTTGGCGAATAAAAAAGAGGTATTTTGAAGAAGGGTTAGACTCAGCAATCAATGAAAAACCTCGATCTGGCCAGCCGAAAAAGTACACGGAAAAAGAGGAAGCCGAGATCATTGCAATGGCTTGTACGACTCCTCCAAAGGGACAAAAAAGATGGAGCGTCAGATTATTGACCGGCCGAATGAAGCGCCGCAGAGGTTTTGAGACGATCAATCGGGAAACCGTTCGGCTAATTTTAAAAAAACAAAGCAAAGCCCTGGCTGAAGAAAAGGTGGTGTATTCCCGAGATCACTCCTGAGTTTAGGGAACGAATGTATGACATACTGGACCTCTACAACTTACCTTACGATCCCACGAGGCCAATCATTGGTGTGGATGAGAAGCCCAAGCAGCTTATCGCGGATAGCAGAAAGCCGATACCTATGAAGGCTGGAAGATGTGAACGGTATGACTACGAATATGTCCGGATGGGGACGGCTACTATATTCATGGCTGCGGAATTCAAAGCTGGAAGACGTACAACGAGGGTTACATCTCAAAGAACAATGCGGGATTTTGCAAAGTTCGTTAAACATCTGGTTGATCGAGTGTATCCAGATGTTGAGAAGTTGATCCTGGTACTTGATAATCTCAATACACATACGCCGGAATCATTCTATGAAATGTACGACGCAAAAGAGGCAGATCGGATTCTCAGAAAGATCGAGTTTCATTATACCCCAAATCATGCAAGTTGGCTAAATGTTGCCGAGATAGAGATCGGGGTGATGGATGCAGAGTGTACAAACAGAAGGATCGGTAACAAAGAGACGTTGAGAGGGGAGGTTTTGGCATGGACGACAAGGAGAAATAAGCAAAAAAAGACGATAGATTGGAAATTCACGAGGCAAAAAGCTGATGAGAAATTATCCAAATATTATGTAACATAACTCTTTTGTCACAACACTAGATGAAAAATAGAGGATTCTTTTAGTGGTCAGCTAATATGTCGTTAGTGTAATTACACCATAGCCAGGGTTCAATTTCGGTTAATGGGATTAACCGAAATGAAAAATTTTTTGGTGTAATCTTCATAAAATTTTAAAAAAAATTTTTTTGAAAATTTTGATTTACGAAATTATTAAATTCCCTCTTTCGATTATACGTTGGGATCAGAAGAAATGCAAATCTCCTAGTTTAGCATCAAGGTCTTTTGATTATTTTCTTCTGATCCTATCACTATTTTATTATTTTGATATTTTTCCAACAAACATTTATATACAATTAATGATAAAAGATAATATGATGCTAGATTATGAGAAAAAAGTCAAGCGAACACAAAGAAGAAGCTAGAAAAAATAGGTTGGCGCGTCACAACGAATTAACAGAACCGGAAAAACACGAATTGATTCGACGGTTACAACAGGATATCTCTCGTTTAGAGCTCAAGAAAACAGAAAAGAGGAAAATTCTCGGTCACCTCACTAAATCAAATGGAACAGATCTGGTGTAACTTTTTTACGAGGAATATGGTCTGTATCCAAGCAGCGGAAAAGAGCTCATTGATTTCATACGATATAGAAACCTGACTATCTAGGCTATCGACGGAGGGAAACAAATGATTGACATAACTATATTAGCGGTTGACATCGAGAATTTTGAAAGGGTTCAGGAAACAGGGTTATCCTGCATGAGAGTGACAGAGAAACAACGGGAGGGTGTAAGCATTGAGTGAAGAATTGTATTTATCGTGTGCGGAAACCGCGAAAATCATACGTGTTGAGCTCAAGAAAAAGTTCCCCGGCCAGAAGTTCTCCGTGCGTAGCGACGTATATTCCATGGGTGCCTCCATTGATGTACGATGGGAAAACGGGGTTTCTCTCAAAGCGGTCGAAGAGGTCGTTAAGAAGTACGAAAGCTCAGGCTTCGACGGCAGCATTGACCTCAAGTACGGTAAAACGCATTATCTGACAAAAGAGGGTGAAATCATCCGCGGGTACAGCATGGGGACCCAGGATAGCGCGGGGTATGTCCCGGCATTCAGGGAGCCAATGCCCGAGGGAGCAAAAGAGGTACACCTGGGAGCGGACTTTATCTTTTGTGAGCGGAAAATAACGGAAGAGCTGCAAGAGAGGATCGCTCGGGAGATGGCCGCGCTTATGAATGAAAAATACAAAGGTCTGAACGCACCGTGCAAAATAAAGGAACGGGACACCTGGAGGAATGTCGTTTACAAATTTGTACGAGACAAGGATTTAACGGTGTACAACAGTCTGAAATCGACAAACTGTACAGCCGGGAGATTCCCTGATGATTTTTTTGTACTCAAAGGAGGCTTAAAAGAAAAATGCACATGATTATCGAAGGGAGAAAACTCGTTCGTATCCTGGATATCCACAAGCATCTGACGCAGGAGATCAAGATTGTTTTCAAAAAGGATGGGGTTCATATCACTTCGGTTGATCCGGCGTATCAGAGGATGGTGGTCACTGTTCTCAAGAATGCAGCATGCAGGGAGTACGATATCGATGAGACCGGTGAGCTTGTGATAGGTATCGATCTTGTCAAAATCCGGGGTTTTCTGAAGATCGGCAGACCAAGCGATGTTTTCACGTTTGAGTACGACCGTGAGACTCATAGGCTTGTCGCAAGGCTTGGGAACCTCGTTCGGACCATGGGGTTGCTTGACATTGAGGGTATGCCGGATCTGAAGCCACCGGAGCTACTATGGGCCAATAAAACAATACTGAGCGCTAAGGTTCTCTATGCCGGTGTGAAAGCGATGATGCCTGATAACAAAAAAGATAAATCCGGGATGAACGTGTCTTTGACGATTACAAACGAAGGCTTGATTTTCGAGAACCGCAGTGACAGGGAAAAAGAAAACACAATGAAGAATGCGGTTTTCGCCAAAGATCGGGATATTATCTCTCATCTGTGTACAAGACCTACAAGCATCGTTTTTAATGCCGCTGCATTTGAAAAGCAGTTACGTGAATATAAACGGTGCTTTGGTGAGGTGACTGTTGAAACAAACGGCAATGATGACCTGATAAGGATCTCTGCTAGCAACAAGGATATGACTGTCGAATATTATCAGACAGTCATCATCGAAAAAAGTGAAAAGGCACTAAAAATCAGGGAAAAAGAATCTTTGTCTGAACTGCAATACATATCAGCTGTTGAGGGATTAGAAATCAAGTCTTATGAGACTTTTAAGTCTATCGATCTATGTAAGCTAATAGTGGCAAAACCAGAAGAACCTCTAGCGGTGGTAAAAACAAAAAAACCGAATATGAGGGTTCTGAAAAAAGATATCGGTTGGCTTGCAAGCCCCAGAGACGATCCGCATATGGTAGGGGAGATCATTCAGGTGACAAAAACAGGATACATCTTGTTATTCCGGGGGTCAAAAAAACATATGGAACCAGTTGAATATGAGCGGGATCTCGTTGAGGTTTATCGTAAGGTTAAAAAAAGATAAAGGAGGTGATACGACGCTACTGTCATTCATTGGAGAGCTTGGGCATGGGATATTTACCATCGGCCAGAAAGCATTGAAAGCCGCGTATACTATCCTGAAATAACCCGGTGCTAATCAACCTGAGGGAGGATTGTATGGATATCCTGTACCCTGAAATAAAAGGGAAAATATTGCCCGATGGAGTTGGTCTATGAGTTTATGGGAAGACGCACTGGCATTCAAAGAGAAATACGGGTTATTTTTCCATCCGCTCCATGATTCAAAGAAACGGATTAATGATATCGAGCGCAATAATCGGAGGTGCCCCTGTGACCCCGAGCGTCGATGCATCTGCTATCAGGCGCTCAATGACTGCAAAGAGAAAGGGACCTGCGCATGCCTTTTGTTTGTTACTAGGGATTACCTTGTTAAATGGTGTTATGTTGATAGGAAAGGCAGGTTATTAAGCGAAAAGGAGCGTAAGTTATTGATCAAAAACCGGGGATGATCCAAATATAGTTAGACCAATATACAAAAATATCGGAGAGATAAATCAAGAAATAAAAATCCAAAATCAAAATATTTTAGATTCTTCAGTAATTTATGAAAGAGATAAAAAGATATTTTTATTATTGAAAAATTGTCGATGTTTTTTTTCAAGAGATTTGGGAAAAAAAAGTCACAATAACGGGAGTTATTGCACTGATTTTCGGTCTTATAACAGAATTCTATTGAAATATGAGAAATACAAATGTGTTGGGACATACTACAGAAATCAATGGTATTTAGAATGGCAAAAATACAAAATGAAACTTGAGAAAACAGGTGAATCAGGAGAGAAACCACGTTCAAAATCCGAAGGATTACATGGTCATATCAAAGAGAATATGCTGTTTGAAGTGTTCATGGATGGACGTGGTATGAAGTATGCTGAGAAACATGCGAACATATTAATGATTTCTCTTCTGGTTGTTGCATTAACAAGGTTGCAGAATGGAGTTTTAGATGGTCTTACCCACATTCCGCACATCGGTTTTTCACTTTTTTTTAATACCTGGATAACGGGAGAAAGAAAACAAAAAACCTACGTATCTTTGTCCATTTCAACGGACTATCACATCTCAAATAACATACGACAAAAATGTCGTTACTATATCTTATGATGGTGAAATATTTATGAAAAATGAAATCCATACGAAATAAGCAAGAAATACAAGTTTTAACATCAAATCGTTCATGTGGCAAGATGTTTTTACTCCCTAAACAAGGTCTCAGTCGAAGTAAATAAAAAATTTAACAAGAAATGAAATAGGGGTTCCACCCCTATAACCCCGTTCCGCCTTCGTTCCTCGGCAAGCCCTGCGGTCTTGCCGTATCTCACTCGGCGGCGAACCCGGGTAACTTTTGTTGT
>Ga0315280_10000535_pt1 | contig 70674 bp, 76 predicted proteins | sample YL17G06_40_MG_FD_203697 | JGI IMG/M metagenome (GOLD analysis project Ga0315280, IMG submission 203697) | Sediment microbial communities from Yellowstone Lake, YNP, Wyoming, USA - YL17G06_40 | ecosystem: Environmental > Aquatic > Freshwater > Lake > Sediment | place: USA: Wyoming | collected... | reverse complement strand
GATCGTGAGCCAGCTTCCTAATCTCTCGCCTTGACTCCAGCAGCTTAGTCAATTTCTCCGAATTCTCAGATATCATGATCCCATCTATCCCCATCAACGAGACTTGAAAGTACAAAATTTATGTTAGTTAAATTGGATAAGGTACCTTAATAATATTTATAAAAAAATTATTGGAGCTTTTCTCCGCAGTTTCCGCAGAACTTCAAGCCGGCCGGGTTCTTGGTCCCGCATTTCGGGCAGGTGACCTCGGCTGGGGCGAGCGGTTTTCCGCAGTTTCCGCAGAACTTCATCGTCTCGGGCATCTCGGCGCCGCAATTGGGGCACTTCACCGTCCTGGCGGGCGCGAGGCTCTTGCCACAGGTTCCGCAGAACTTCTGACCCACCGGGTTCTGGGCCCCGCAGTGCGGGCAGAGGACGACCTGCTGGGGGGCCGCCTCCGGCTGCATGCCGCGGACCATCTGCGCGCCGATGCTTAAGCCTAAGCCCGCCCCGAGGCCGGCTCCAGCGGCGCCACCTCCGCCGGGCGGCAGCACCTGGGCCGTCTCCTTGGCGAATTGCATGGCCATGGCCTGCTGCCCCATTCCCGAGGCGAAGCGCCTCGCCTCCTCGGGTATCTTCACGCCCTCGAAGGTGGTGTCGATGATCGTGATTCCCACGCGCCGTGCCTCGTCGTTGATGATCAGCGCGATCTTGTCGGTCGTCGCGTCGACGTTCCGGACGAGGTTGACGATGTCCAGGTTCCCGAAGGCGTCGATGACGCGCTCCACGACGAAGCCCCGGATGTAGTTCTCCACGTCTGCCGACGTGCTCGCGTTGCGGTTGCCGAAGAACTCCGTCACGAAGAGCTTCGGGTCCTCCACCTTGTACAGGGCGTAACCGAAGAACCCGATCTCCGCCTGGTACTGGATCTGGCCGCTGGGCGCCGAGTAGGCCTGCCCGCCGAAGTTGGCGCGGAGCTGGCTGTTGTTGACGAAGATGACCTCGCACTCGAAGATGTCGCCGATGATCCCGATCGCCCGGATGGCGGCGGTGAGCAGCGGGACGTTGTTGCTCGTGATCGTGTGCCTGCCGGGGCCGAACACGTCGAGGGCCTTCCCGTCCCTGAAGAACACGCCCCACTGGTTCTCCATGACGATGACCTGGCTCCCGTACTTGAGCGAAACCTTCGGGTACCTGTACGCGATCTGATCCGGCGTCGCGCCGATCCAGGAAACCGCCTCGATCACTGGCATCTATTCTCCCCCCTCAAACCTCCACGGACCTGAAACGCTTCTCGCGCTCCCTCCACTTGCCCTCGACGCCCTGAAGGTCCCCGTTCACGGCGTCCATGTCGTCCCTGACGACGACCCACAGCTTCGATTTGACGTCGGCGAACACCTTTTCGGCGGACTGCCTCAGGCGGTCAAGTTCGCCCTCGAACTCCCTGTCGAAGTCGAAGGTCCCGGCCAACTCCTGCTCCCTGATGTGCCCCTTCCTGTCCATGAGGCCGGCGTAGCCGTAGTCCGCCCGCTGGATCTGAGCGATCACGCGATCCAGTGTCTGTATGGCGCCCTTGAAGGGACGGCCGAGCTCCGAGCGACCAGCATCGAGGGCATCCATGTACGCCTTCTCCCAGCGGTGCCTCAGTTCGCGGAGGTCCTCGTAGTAGAGGTCCCTGAGCTGCTTGTCCTTCTCCCTGATGTCCTCCTTCGTGGCATAGCCACCGGTGAACAGGTTCTGTATCTTCGATATCAGCCCCTGCCGCGCCTTGAACCGCTCCACGGTGTCCTTCTCGCTCAATCGCATCACGTTGGCTTAAACTTGTTGTACTGACTTTATCAGCATTGTGTATCACTGGGTTAAAGGGATGACGGCCCCGCAGTACCTGCACTGCACGGACGTCTGCCCCCTGTAGATCTCCTCTGTGAACGGGGCGCCACACCTCGGACAAACAGTGATCTTCGGCTTCTCGTCGGTGGGCGGTGGAGGGGGACCTTCCACCGAAGAAGCTTCGGCATCGGCCTGGCCCGAGACGATGTAATTATAGAATCGTATCACCGAATCGGCCTCGTGTCCCTTGACATCGAACTTCATCTCCTGGAGACCGCTCTGTGGCTTGAAGGTGATGAAAAGGCCAGCTCCGGCGAGCAGCCCCACCCTACCCTTGGTCACGCTATCGATGATACCGACAGGCTGATCGAGGAGGGTCTCCCGTACCTTCTTCTTCTCCGTCGCAATGAACAGCCTTTTCTTCAGTACGACTTCCTTCTCGCTCTCGAAGAGGAAACGAAGGTTGGTCAGGGTGATCACACCCTCGGCGTCTCTGTTCATATCCTTCCCGTTTACAGCATAGATGGGAAACTCTTTCTCCTTCCACTGGAAGGAAGCCTGAGAGATCAGGTTGAGCGTGCCCTCGGCGAGGGCCACGTCTTGCTCGACGCTTTGCAGTTTCCCCTCGATATCGCCGAGGGACTTGGAGACATGGGCACTGAGATCGGACAACCTGAGCTGCAGGGTGGAGAGCCTGATCTCCAGGTTCGTGAGCCTCATCGTGTTGTAGACCGTATCCATCCTTCTCTGGGATATCTCGCTCTCGAGTATGCTGATCTCGGGGCGCAGTGACGAGACACCGCTTCGGATGATCTCCTTCAGGCCCGGCCCGATGGAGGCCCACCTCTCAACGAGGGCAGTCTGGTCGCTCTCCAGGTTAGCCAGGGCCCTGTAGTTCATCTTCCTTATCTGCGCTATCCTCGCCGGCAGCTTGTTCAGGCTGTCCTCGAGGCGGAGGGGCTTCCCCTCGATCTCGCTCAACTGGCCACCGAGGGTCGAAACCTGACTGGAAATGGAGTTCAATTTGTTGAGATAGATCTCACGTTGCGCATCTACTTGACTCAAATTCGTCGCCGGAGTATCTTGACCTGAGCATATATAAATTACCTGATCTCGAACCTGGAAACGAGTGTAGAGGGCAGACCTATGGAGGCGGTGGCGGGAGCGGAGGGGGAAGAGTCCACTCCTCCATTCTCGCTTTCTCGCCACGTCTGATGTAAGCCAGTATTCCCAACACGATGAAACAGATCCCGACGAAAACGAGTGGGAGCGGAAGATAGACGTATCGCTGGTTTATCAGGGTTCGTTCTCGAAGATACAGGAGGGCGGCTGACCCCGTGATGGTTAGGGACGCTCCCATCCCCATAGATATGTACATGAGGTAATCCCAGTCAGACGACCTCGTGGTCCAAACCCCCGTTACTTCTCAATGTTTTCACTTATCCCTCTCAAAACGTGAGTAGGCTCAGAAGGTAGAGTGAGAACGTGGCGGTGAACACGGCGATCCATAGGAACTTGCCCCAGTCGTAGATGTCCTTTCCGTTCATGGGCGGGATCGGGATGCTGTCGAAGAAGGCCATCGTTAGGCACATGACCACACCCATGTTCCCGATCAGGCTGAATCCCTCGACCAACAACCCGTAGAAGAAGGCCGCGAAGACGAGTACGACGGCTATGCCTGTCACTGCGACGAGTCCCTGAGAGCGGCTTGTGAACCTGGGAGAGTGGTGACACACACGACTTGGCGAAGAGAATGGGGCCTTGAACGCCAGCGAAGAGAACAGGAACGTCGTGAGCCCGAAATACCACAGCCGGTACTCGCTCCACACCCCCTGGCTCCGCGCGACCAGCTCCACGGCGAGGCTCTTTACGAACTCGATGAGTATGCTCGTCGCCAAAACGAACGGTATAATGGGGAGCATCTCATCGAGGGATCCGGCTTTGGCATAGGAGAAGGCAAACGTCAGGATCGACAGGGCGGCGGCGAAGGAGATCGCCTCCGTCTTGGTCAGGATGAATATGGGTCTATCCTTTTGCTCGACAACGAGTTTCCGCCTCGAGGAGATGAAATTCTGTAGCCACTCCTTCAAGGTATCTGGGAAGAGGTCCCTGACCTTCTGAGCGAAGCTTCCGCTCGGAAAGCTCTCTGGGTTGTTAACAACACCAGCTAGCGAAGAGAGAACGCTTGTGAGGCCAACCGTCAAGAGGCCAGCGGCCAGTGCCCCCTCGAGGGTGGGAGCCCAGAGGCTATATACGCCGGTGATCGCCTCGAACTTCTGACCCATCGTATTCGCGAACTCGGCAGAGCTCGATACGATCCGTATCCATCCGGGTTTCGTGAATGGCGGAGCCAGGATGCCCGGCTGCGGGTGCACCGCCCAGCTCTTGAGCCACTCCCTGGACGACTCGCTCACGCCTATCCCCTCGACGTCCAGCTCGTCGAGCCCCTGGTCCACGGCCTCGTTCACCACGGCGATCACGTCGTCTCTTGCCTCATATTTTCCGTTCCCGTCCAGGTCGGCGGTCGCGTTGTAGTTCCTCACGTTGGGCAGCTCATCGGTGGCGAGGTTGATGACCTGCCTCCCGGCGGTGAAGAAGTTGGGGGAGTTCCTGATCTCCTTCCATCCGAGGAAGACCCCGTGGGGTATCGGCGTTCCGCTGTCTCCCTTGGGCATCGCCATGATCTTCTTGGCGATCGAGGCGTAGTTGCCGCCATCCACGACCACAGGAGAAATTTCCGTTCTCGCAAATCCCTTGCTGGGCGAGTAGCCAAACTGTACCACGGTGAGTTCAATGGATCCATCGTGGGGGAGTGTGGCGTTTACAGCCCTAGCGATGGCCTCCTTGATGGTGGCCCACTCGCTTGCCGTGATCGAGCCGGATCCATCCACGACCATGCAGAGCTGAATTTTAACCCCTCCTGCGCCAGTAAGGCCGAGGCCAAACAATGCGATACCGAAGATGATCAGGGCAAGAGGAACAAGCAGAAAAGGCTTCTTCAGTCTCTCATCCCCTCCGTATTTTCATATCATCATCCAGTTTTTAATTAGTTATTCTCTAGAATTCTTGAGAGGCCCTTCGAAGAAGCCTGAACCCTCTGATACAGATTTATTTATCACGAGGCGAAGCATATCTTCGGGCTCGTGGTCTAGCCAGGATAAGACATCAGCCTGCGGAGCTGGTGATCGAGGGTTCGAATCCCTCCGAGCCCGCCAGTCCGCCTTTAGGGCGGCCCTTTCCGCATTCTGCCCCCTCAATGCGTTCAATCATGTCCCTTAAGGCATTTTCAGCAATCTTTGAGATATTAAGACCGTATTTCCTCGCCTTCTCTACCAGCTCAGGAGGGAGCGTTATCCCTACCGTGGCCCTCTTACCCTTGATGCGCATTTTCGCTCATATTTACTCGGGTATACTCGGCTTTAAGCATTCTGTCGTAGGGCTCAGGGAGTAGGAGCGGGGGAGGGCACTCTGCTGGCGAGATATCAAAATTGCTGAACTTCCATCTTTAGATAGCAATTCAATCGCAGATATCGCAGACGGTTTTAAGACTAAGGAAGAGTGGGAAAATAATGCTAGCTATAGTAAGGCGCTCGAAAGAAGACAGAAAGACGCTGGTGAAATCGTAGATATCTGCGACAATGAAGAAGATGGTTTTAAACTTGAAGGATTCCAGATGACGGGCTAGCGGATTGGTGACGGAACTGGGAAGGGCTAAGATTTGAGGGTTATGGCATAAAAGGAGCTTGAAAATAACTTGGCCAAGCTGCTGGCGGAGAACACGCACCAAGAGCTTATATACGGGGAATATCCTTAATAAATTAATAATTAAATTAGGAGCGGAGCCAGATGGGAAGAGGAAGGCCCAAGGGTAAGCGGGTTTACCCTGTGACGCTCGCCCTGACCGAGGAGCAGGCCGAGTTTCTGAGCCGACAGCCGAACGCCAGCGAGCTGGTGAGGCAGATCCTGGATGGCCTAATCGCCGCTGACAAGGGCCTCGGGGACGAGACAGGCGCCATCGCAATTGACAGGAGAATCCATCATCTCTATGATGAGTGGAATAGGCTTAACGGCGAGATGACAGAGTTCATTGAGCATCGTAGTGATTGTTGGATAAAAGGAAATAGCTCTGAGGGCGGGCCTCATTTAAGAGGGAGTAGTCTTCCTACACCGAAAGATACTGACAAGGCCCGTGACATGTTCAAGATAGTGAAAAACTATGAAGAGCTGTTGAAGAGCGCCTGGGAGAAGATTCAGGAGCAGGAGAAGAAGCTGCGAGAGCTTCCTTAGAGATAAGGGAGTAGCATCTGACGGGCTGGCGGATTGGTGACGGATTCAGTGCCGAAGGCGTTTTCTCTGTTTTCCTTTATATTTGTTAGGTATTTCATTGTCTGACTGCACACTTGTATAGTCTTTCAGCTGTTCACTATTCTTTTCGTTAGGCTCACTAGGTGCTGACGGAAAATCCCGAAATAGCTATAGGCAACAGAGAATTTTATTAATAAATTAATAATTAAATTCGGAGAGGCAGGGCCTGATATAATCTAAGTTCTGAAGCGCCTTCTCGAGGCCCTTCAGTATCTCTTAGTTTCCCAATCGGCGGGATTGTGAAGCCTGATTGTTATTCGCCCATCGGGCAGCAGATTCTCGGGTTTCCATCCTTTTATTATATAGGCGTTCAGTTCATCGATGCTGATGGTCTTCTGGAGCGGACTCTTCGAAGAAGCTTCAGTCCACTTGAACGCCTCTGAATCGAGTTGCTGCCAGATATCGCTCATTGGGTGGAGCGCCTTCAGCGGCGTGCTTCTCCCTGGTTGATCCCTATGGAGCTTAGGATTTATCTGCAGTTTCTCATATTCCTCTTTTGTGATATAGCCAGCGATGACTCCATACCCGATAATCGGCATATTTCCTTCACGGTTCAGGTCAAGTATTTTGACTCCAACCATGAAATCTTGCAGATGCTTCCTTTTCTCCTGCCATTGGTCTTCAGGCACAAGTAAATCAAAGCAATTATTATATTCTCTTGCGGTTTTAATTTCAATAGAGATTGTCTTGTCGCTGTTCTTAATGGGTATTTCAAAATCATATTCCATATTCTTCCGTCGGAAGAAATACGGGTCCCACTCGGCATACTCATGAACTATCCCTCTTTTAATTAGAGCATCTTTGAATATCGCTTCCCCGAATAGCCCTGCTCTTATGTCGTAACTCGTTGTTTCCTTCCCAAACTCTGCGTAGAGTTCTACCCATTTTTTGTCGTGGTGTTCAATACAAACTATTTCGCCTTTCTTGGCATGCTCTGCAAGCATCTTTAAACCCATCTTAATCTTAGGATCTTTAGCCTTCTCAGTCTTCTCAAAAATGGTATATGGATACGCTATAGTCTGTATTGGAGACTGAAACCATCTTCTAGGCATCTTTCATCTATCCTCCTAGTCCCCTTGCTTGGGCAGCTGGGACCTGACGCAGGTGTATCCCTCTCTCTCAAGAAGAGAACGGACCCTATTGTGCGCCTGGGCATAGGTCAGGCCGAGCTCCGCTGCAATCTCGGGGATGGTGAACTCCTTCCTTCTGAGCTTCTCGAATCTCTCGCAGACATATTTACCCAGGGTCCATTCAGGAGACAGCTTATTCTTGTATTTCTCTGGGTATAGACTCAGCCAGAGCTCGTTGGCCTTCTCAACGATGCGCATGAAATCTCTGGCCCTTCCCTCCTCGGGCTCTGAGAGCAGGTCCCTCATGTATTCCGCATCCTTGGCCCACTGCCCTGTATCGATAAATTTATAACCAGCCTGCCGCTCCTTCCTTTCAGTCTTCTCTAGCTCTATAGTCTTCCTCTCATCAATCCAATTGGCGAAGAGTTTGAGCTGCTCAACGCTGGTCGGAGGTGCCTCAGGGGAGAACAGTGCACTCGCAAAGATGAAGGGCTCCTTGTACTCGGGGTTCCTCGTCTCATAATTGTACTCGGGGTTCATCGTCTCATCGAAGCTCCTCTTTCTATCCCTCCGCTTCATTTCGACATACTCTTTCACCAGCCTCTCCTCCATCGGCGAGAGAGGCTCATGGGCTTCAATCGAGCCAACCTGCCGCTCGGAGGCTATCCTCCTGCGGATGCTCTCTACGATGAACTCTGTCATCTCGCCGCTGGGGATATTGCGTTCAAGCCACTCCCTCTGGTCCTCTGGTATCCTCAGACTAAACATGGACATGGCCGATCCTCCAGTCGTGGAGTAACTCTCGCTCCTTCTTTTGAAATTCTATCTCTCTTTTGAATGAAGCTACTCGCTGTTCGAGAGTTGCTTTTTCCTTGGTCATGGGCGTTCCTACATATATATGTATGCATCTAAAATAAAAACCTATGGTCTCCTTTGTCATTCGGGCGTCAGCTGCGGCTAAACTGTTTTTGGGCAGCAGCCCTCAAATCAGGGCGGGTTCATTTTGGGCACCTAACGGGCAGCTTGCAGCTTGCCTCAGCCGCCTCACGTATTCCGCATATCTCGGGTAGAACTCTATCGCCTTCCGCTTGAGCCTCATATAGTGCATGGCTCCCACGGTCTTCGGCACTCTGCCCTGGATGAAATCGGCCACGCTCTCGGGTATGCTGAGCTCCTCGCTGGTCATAGTGTCATTTGCGAACTTGCGCAGATACTTGAAGCCCACGGCGCCAGGTCTATTCCTGCGGTAGCTTGCAGCAAGTCGAGCATCTATCTTCTCGTTCAGCTGCGCCATGAGTCTACGTGTCTCCTCTGTGAAGAAGGCGAAATAGGCTGCCTTGGATCTCCTGAAATATCCAAGCGGGGCTACGCAGAAGCCATCCAGCCTCTCAATCCTAGCTTCCTCAAGGCTGTTGATGAACCTACAGGCCTCGACGAGCCTCAGCCCGCTGTCGAGGACCAGCTCATAGAGAGCCCTGTAAGGAGGAGAGGCATCGGCAATTACCCGCAGGCTGGAGACTATGGCCTCGGGAGACGGGATATTGATATCGAAGCCGACGGCGTCCCTTGGGATATTCTTCCTCAGGAGATTGAGATAGTCCTCGTCAAATCCCTGAGCCCCGAGAAAATTGAATAGGTTGCGGACTCCTCTGTTCAGATTGTGCTGCTGACCCCCGCTCAAGCCCGAGAAGAGCCTCAGGATATCCATCGGCCCATTGATGGTTTTGACATACCTATCGAGATAGCTGAGCATGCCCTCACGATATCTCGGGTCGAATCTCTTGCTCTCAAGGAAGCTGACGAAGCCGCTCCTGAGCCCTGGGTAGTCGATTGGGGATGGGCAGATTGGGGATAGGCCTGCGGAGCTGGTGATCGAGGGTTCGAATCCCTCCGAGCCCGCCAGTACAGGCGCCTTCTTAGCTGAATTCTTCATCGAGATTCGCTCATGGATCCACCTTATCGTGCTTCTCCATGATGCGTTAAGGTTTTTACTCGCTAACACCAGCCTGATAATCTCAGGTGAAACTCGTTGAGAATAGTCGTGCCCGACGACTACCCTCCCGTGATCTCTGGAACCAGACATCTGGAGAAGCTGAAGAAGCTGGGTGACGTTGCGCTATATGATTCTAAGCCCTTGGACGATTCGGATCTGATCAGGAGAATCGAAGGGGCGGATATCGTCGTGAACATCAGGGCGTACTGTAAGTTCACGGGGGATGTCCTCAGAGGGGCTAAGACTCTCAAGATGATCTCCGTCTGGGGCGTCGGTACCGACCACATCGACCAAGAGAAGTGCCGAGAGCTGGGGATCGTCATAACGAACACGCCCGGCACCGCCACCGAGTCCGTCGCCGAACACACCCTGGCCCTAATGCTGGCGGCGGCGCGGAGGATCCCGCAGATCGACAGGTCCGTGAAGGAGGGCAGATGGGTGAGAGGTTTGGTCACGCAGCTCCACGGGAAGACCCTGGGCGTGGTCGGCACAGGACTCATAGGCTCCCAGGTCGCCAGGCTTGGAAGGGGGATAGGCATGAACGTGATAGCCTGGACGTATCACCCTTCGGCCGAGAGGGAGAGGGAGCTGGGGATCAGGTTCGTGCCCCTGGACGAGCTCCTGAGGGAGTCAGATGTCGTCTCCCTGCACCTCAGGCTCACCGAGGACTCGAAGGACCTGATAGGCTGGAAGGAGTTTTCGCTGATGAAGCCAACGACTATCCTGATCAACACCGCCAGGGCTGACCTTGTGGACGTGGACGCGCTGACCCGCGCCCTCAGCGGCGGAATCATCGCGGCGGCCGGCCTAGACGTCTTCCACAAGGAGCCACCGGACCCGGATGACCCCCTGCTGGAGCTCGAGAACGTCGTCCTCACACCCCACAGCTCAGGTCAGACGCCCGAGGTCCTCGACAAAGGCTTAGCCATGGCCGTGGAGAACGTGAAAAAATTCATCGAAAAACGTTCAGCTTAAGGAACGCCAAGAACCGAAAAAGTGTTAAACATCTTCTTCACGCCTCGAAGTTCGTCAGGAAGCACTCGACGCCCTTCTTGCAGTACCTGTATGATAAATAGGTCAGAACTGATCCAATTACTACCGTTATGGGGAGCATTATAGAGAGCCCAATCGCCTGCAACGGTGACTGCCCCCTGATTCCACCGCTGGTGATAAGTGTGATCGCGATCGGAGCGAAGATGGCGAGGGTCACCCCAGCCCCAGCCAGGAGCCCCAGCAGGAACCCGCCCATCGTCACGTACCTGCTCCTGGATCCGGCGGTGAAGTCGGGGTGCCTCGAGCCCACGCCGAGCCCTATGAAGCCCTCAGTCGCAATCGTGAACAAACCGGCAACGATGGTTGCGAGAAATTTAGCCATCCCCATCGGAGCGATGATCTCAAAGATGCCAACGCACGCCAGTGTGGCCACGACTGAAAATATCCAGGCGGGCAGGAGTTTGCCCTTGATGAACTCCCGGGCCGTTATGGGCAGCACGAGGAGGTTGACCACGGCCTTGCCTTCCTGGCCCACGACGATCGTCGAGAACATGAGGGGGATGATGCACGGGATGTACGCCGCAAGGAACAGCCCTGGGGAACTCCCCGAAAAGGAGGAATCGCCGGGGGTCAGCAGCAACGGCAAGAAAAACGACACGATGAGGACAACGGGTATGGCTAGGAACCTCGCCATGTCCTTGCGCCTCACCAGAGCCCTGAACTCCTTGAGGGCGATGGCCGTCTCCATGGAGCTGAATCCCAGGAAGGAGAGGCGGGAAGTGGTTGGCCTGTACGCCACAGACGTTCCCACAATCATGGCGACGGGAGTCGGCGACCAGTACCTCAGCCTGAGCCTCGCGGCCAGCTCGAAGATCAGAGTCATGAAAGCGAGGGACAAAAAGGAGAACAGGATCGCGGAAGGTACCTGGAACCGCATCAGATCGATTATCGCCACGGAGGGCCAAAGCATCGGTATAAACCAAACGACATCCACGCCGCTGACAATGACGCCGAGGAAGGAGTAGAGGATGTACGGGTTGAATGCCAGCTGGATCACGACGAAGAGGAGTACGAGGAGCACAAGCCTCGAGATGATGCCGAGATTGCCGCCTCTCCTGTAGACCGACGATGAGACCCTGTTCATGACTGCCTTCAAGATCTCCACTATGAAGGCGCCGAGAGCGAGCGCCAGAATAGACAGAAGCATGGAGTACAGCCAGACGCCTTCAAGACCGAACCTCAGAGCCAGCGGCAGCGTCAGGCCCACGGCGATTACGGGCAGGGGAGAATAAACGGCGAGTATCGACATGGCGGAGGCGGTCACGTACTCCCTCGGGGTCAGTGGCAGCCAGTTAACGGCCTCGCTGGACGAGAGGCCGGCGCTCTGTCCCAGCTCGAACATGATGCCGACCACGATCATGGCGGAGGTCATGAGAAGGGGGAGGCCGATGAGCGCCTGTGCGACCAAGGGCTCCAGAAGATTCAGCATGTCCCCAGGTATACGCGGCAGCATGTAAAAGAGGCCGACCAGCGGTGCCATCAGTGCGATCAGATCCACCAGGAGCATGATCCTGGGCTGGGACACGAGGCTTACCCGAGCCCGGCCCCTGCTTCCAGCCCTGAGGTACGACTTGAATAGGACCGACGAGAGGCCGATGATTATCGACGATCTCATAGCCGCAGGGCCTCTACGATCTTGGCTGTGTCCTCGCTCCCCGTCAGTTTGAGGAATACCTCCTCGAGGCTTGAGCCCTGGAGACCGACCATCGCCCTGAGCTCCTGCACGGATCCCTCGGCTAGAACAGATCCCTCGTTCATGATCGTGACCTTTCCGCAGATCGCCTCGGCTATCTCAAGCACGTGCGTACTGAACAGGACGGCGACGCCCTCCCTCGCCAGCCGCTGCAGTAGGTCCTTCACGATCCTCGCCGACCTCGGGTCGAGGCCGTTCAGCGCCTCGTCGAGCACCAGGACCTTGGGCTCGTGGATGAGCGCCGACGTGATGGCGATCTTCTGCTTCATGCCCTGGGAGAAGCCACTCATCACCTCGTTGGTGTGCTCCCCCATCTGGAGGGCGCTCAGCAGTTCATCGACCCTGCGCCTCCTCTCCTCGGGGGAGATTCCGTACGCCACGCCGACAAAGTCCAGATACTCGGAGGCTGTCAGATACTCGTAGAGGTAGGGGGACTCCGGCACGTAGCCCATCATCATCCGGGCGTCCACTGGCCTCTCCCCCACGTCCACTCCGAGCACCCTAACCCTGCCCGAATCCGGCCTCAGTATGCCCAGGATGATCTTCATGGTCGTGCTCTTGCCTGACCCGTTCGGCCCGAGCAACCCCCTGATCTCACCCGCCTCGACCACCAGATTGAGTTCATTGACTGCCCTGACCGAACCGAAGAACTTGCTGATCGACTCTATCCTCACCGCTTCCATGACCGAGTCACACCCGAGATCGTCGATCCGAAACCATCTGATCGGGAGCGATTTCTAGTTATCCAAGAAATGGGACGTTAAAGAACTTTTATACGCAGGATAATACTTCGAAGCATTGGATACATTGCTGAATGCTCGGGAGATCAAGCATCTGATCGAGACGAAAGGGCTGATCTCGGGATATGTGGATCTCGAAAAGCAGCTGCAGCCTAGTGGGTTCGACCTCTCGCTGGGCGAAGTGCATACCTATGTCGGCAACGGCAGCGTGGACTTCTCCAATCAGGAGCGGAGAATCGCAGAAACCAAGCCGGTGGAGACTGACAGCGACGGCTGGTGGTTTCTTTCCATGGGATGCTACGTACTCGTCTACAATGAGGTTGTGCGAATGCCCCTGAACCTGGCTGCGATAGCGCGAGCCAGGTCTACGATGTTGAGGAACGGTGCGTCCATCGAGACCGCCGTCTGGGACCCGGGCTACAATGGGAGGAGCAGCTCCCTCCTCGTCGTCCACAACCCTCAGGGCATGAGGCTTAAGAGAAACGCCAGGGTCGCCCAGCTCATGTTCCTCGAGGTCGACGAGGTCGACAGAGGTTACGAGGGCATCTACCAGAAAGAACGCTTAGCTCCATCCAATTAAAAAAGATGTTCTTCTGTAAAAGAGGATATTTTCAATGTGTCTTCGGGGGTTTTACATCTCCGAGAAGTTTCAGGTTTTTCACTCCTTGTCTCTAAAAATTATAGTAAAAAGGGGTTCTCGCACCTCTAGACAATAGACGGTGATTTCGCGGTCAGACGCCTTCCAATATCCGAGGGGGTGGGGCCTCAACCCATTTCGTGCCGTCGAAGAAGGACCAGCCGTTCGTCCTTTGGTCTATCGTCCAGATTCTGCCGCTGACGTCCCTGAACCTGAACTTCTTCATCGTCGCCTCGACGACCTCGATCGGCTGGTTCTCCATGCGCTGCCTGAGCATCTGAAAAATCTTCATGGCATCCTCCGGCGTGTAGCTGGCACCGGTCCTAAGCTCCATCTCCTGCCCTAACTGAGGTGGTGTAGTCGATGGGGCGTGTGCTATTGTCTCTGTCTTGGACTCTGCCTTGACATCGATTGTCGGGCTGACGATTATCGTTTGGGGCGAAGTTGGGGGTGGCAGGGGCTGTGACACAGGATAAACTAGAGGAGATTGAACGGGCTGTGCTGGGGGCTGCTGAACGTTGACCTGAACGACCTGTGATGGTGCCTGCGCCCGAGAACGTCGATGCCAGAAAGACGCGCCCAGGGCCACTATCGAGGCGATCCAAATGACATAGTAGCTGATCCCTACAAAGGATAGAAGCAGTGACGCCTCCTGACCAACCAGAAAGGGCGCGACTGTGATCAGCGCCATTCCGACCACGCCCAAAACGCCGGTTCCCAGCGGGAAGATGCCGACGAAGCCAGCGATGACAAGCAGGATGAACGAGATTATGAAGAGGTAACCCAGGGCCATCGTCTGGACGGGGAGGCCCTGCAGTTCCCCGATCCCACCTAGCAACGGACCTACGATATCGTAAAGTGTTTGATCAGCAAAGAATGGAAGCAGGAAGATCGAGATTAAGATCACTAGACCCATTATTGCTCCAAGGATTCTTCCAGGGTGCATGTTCGTCCCTATAGAAAATGGATATTCATAGTGTTTATAACTTTTCTCGATGGCGCCGCCACTATTTGATTATTTTCAATTTCGAATATGTCATAAAAAACGACACTGTATTCGGTTTTGATACTCGTTTATCAGGTTAGATATTTGATATATCAGGACGTTAGGAACGATATGGATGATGTGTATCGTTCACATCAGCTTCGGTTTAAATGGGTCATTTTAGGCGATATTTGAGACGTTTAAGTCAGAACGATTATATATCCGTGCATTAACCCAATCTGAAATCCAGGTTCGGTTAGGTGTTCCCATTGTCAAGCAGCATCTTCAGATACAGGCTTTCGAAGGATTTTGACGGCAGGACAGCCCGCTTCCACACCTCGGTCGCCGAGGACATGAGGATCTTCGAGGACGACATCGACGGCACCGAGGCGCATGACATAATGCTCCACGAGCAGGGGATAATCCCCCTGGGCGTGCTCAAGCGCATCCTATCAGCTCTCGAGGAGACGCGCGAGGAGTGGCATAAAGGGGAGGTCGAAATCGGTGCCGAGTTTGAGGACGTCCACGAGTACATCGAGAGGCACGTCATCGACAAGGTCGGCATCGAGGACGGTGGAATGATCCACACTGGCAGGAGCCGAAACGATCAGGTGGCGGCAGACATCAGACTCCGGACGAGGGTGGAGATCCTGGACATCGCCGGGGCAACCCTCGACCTGATCGAGGCACTCATCGGACAAGCCGAGCGCCACATCGAGACGCCCATGATGCTCTACACCCATGGCCAGCACGCGCAGGTCGGCACGTTCGCCCACTACATGACGGCGTACGCCGACGCCCTCACGCGCGACTTCCAGCGGCTCATGGAGTGCTACTCACGGGTCAACACAAATCCCCTCGGCGCGGGTCCGGTGGGGGGCACGAGCATCGACATCGACAGGGAGAGGACGACCTCGCTCCTGGGATTCGGCGGCATCGTCGAGAACTCCATAGACGCGACGAGTGGGCGGGACTTCGCCATCGAGCCCGTCGCCTCCTGCGCCATACTGATGTCGAACCTGAGCCGCGCCGCCGCCGACCTGCTGGAGTGGTCCTCCGTCGAGTTCGGCTACGTCGAGGTGGCGGACGAGTACGCCTCGTCGTCGAGCATCATGCCCCAGAAGAAGAATCCCTCCACGTTGGAACTCATCCGCGGCAAGACAGCCGACGCCTACGGCGCCCTGACCGAGTTGCTGACGATGGTGAAGGGCGTCCCCAGCGGCTACTACCAGGACCTTCAGGGCACGAAGCCGCCGCTGTGGCGGTGCTTCGACGCCATCAAGACGTCCATCGAGGTGATGGCTGGCATCGTTTCAACGCTCAAGGTGAACGAGGGAAGGATGGCGAAGGCGCTGGAGGGGAGCATGACCGCCGCGGTGGAGCTGGCCGAGAGGCTCGTCGGGGACGCTGGGCTCTCGTTCCGGGAATCATATAGGCTCGTCGCAGCCCTCGTCAGGCACACGCTTGATGAAGGGAGGCGGCTGCAGGATCTCACACCCGCTGAGGTGGAAGAAGTCGCCCAGAAGTTCCTCGGAAAACGCGTTATAGTAGAGGAAAGGCTCATCGCTGAATCCACCGATCCGAAAATCAGCCTAGCGAGGAGAGTCTCGCGAGGAAGCCCCAGGCCTGAGGGGATGAAGAGGATGCTAAGGGAACGTAGAAAAGCGCTGACGATTAACAGATCGACGCTGCAGGTAAAGATGTCGGCGATTACCGCCGCCAAGACGGAGCTGATGGAGATCGTAAAGGGATACATGGAAAAATAGCTTCTAAAGACATGCTCCTCGCCTGAACTGGGGCGAGGTTTAAACGTGAGGCGTTGATGGGTTAATGATCCGTCGTCGATGAGGAAGAAATGGCTCCTGCTGATCACGGTCATCATTTTAGGTGGCATAGCCGCTATGGAGATCTACGACTACTTCTTCTTTCCCCAGACTATCTACAAACCGAGGGCCTTCACGCCGCTTGAGGTCGGAAGACGCGAGTTCAGCATCTTCAAGGACAACGAGTTCGTCGGCAGGTACATCTTCTGGGTCGACGGGCTCGGAGAGTACAAGGGACAGACGGCGTACTTCACGCATGCACAGACGTCGGTAGCATACAAGAACAAGACCCTTGAGCTCAGGACAGCGTACGTCTTCAACGATAAATTGAATCCGCTTGATTACAGCCTCAACGCGACCCTCGACGGCGAGGGCCAGACGTTGGTGGCCGTCTTCGACGGGTGGAACGTGAGCGTCGCCATCACGGAGATGAACGACACCATCAACAAAAGCATTGAGTTGCCCGCGAACTCGGTGCTCATAGACAACAACAATTTCGGACACTGGGACCTCTTCCTCAGGTCCTTCGACCTCGTCTCAGGGAGGCGAGTGAGCTTCACGGCGTTCGTACCGCAGTATCTGGACAAGATCGAGGATGAGATCGTGGTCGACAGCGACATCAAGACGATCACGATCAGTGGCGCCAACTACGATTGCACGGTCGCTAGGACGACAAAGCAGAACCTTGTATTCTACATCTACAAGGGAAGCCTCATCAGGCTCGACGAGTCGAGCCAGAACATGTCGATTTACGCGGTCCAATAGATCCGAAGGCAAGCAATCTTTGATAAGGAAGATCAGCCACGGGCAAATGTGGCGTTGGTCACCTTGGACTCCTTGGAGCGCGTCAAGCTGGCCGTGTTCGACGTCGAGGGGGTCCTCATCCCGAAGGCGCGCTTCCTCCTCTTCGAAGTTTTCATGGGGTTCGGCGTCCGATACTTCGTCAGGGCATTATTCTACGGTTTCCTGTACTTCGTCGGTCTGCGTTCCCTGAAGGAGTCGTTAAGGAGGATATACGGGCTCCTTTCGGGGTTGCCATACGAGCAGTTCATCTCCATGTTTCAGGAGGTCTCGCCGATGCCCGATGCAGGCTATGTCTTCGAGGAGCTTAGGAAGGATGGTTTCAAGATCGCACTGATAAGTTCCGGGATCCCGAGGATCGCCCTTCAGGACCTGGCCGAGAGGCTCGGGGCCGATTTCGTTTCAGGCGTGGAGGTCGGCGTGTCGGAAGGCCGATTGACAGGGGAGGCATGGGGTGAGGTGATCGAGGACGGAGGCAAGGCGCTAGCCCTGAAAGAGCTCGTCAGGGACGGGAAGATATCTCCCAGCTACTGCGTTTCGGTATCCGACGACAGGAACAACGTACCGCTCTTTTCGCTCTGCGATCTGAACATCGGTTACAATCCAGACTACATCGTGAGCCGAAGGGCCGACTACGCGGTCAAGGGAGACCTCTCAGAGATATTACCGCTCATACGGGGAGAACAGACCCATCGCGAGCGTGGACTTTCAAGGGACTCATTTTTGCGTGAGGCCATCCACATCGGAGGCTTCGCCGTTCCTCTCGTCTCCGAGCGACTTGTGGACCACTACCTCATCGCCTCGCTGATCATCATCGTCACAGCCCTTTACCTGACCTCGGAGACCCTCCGCATGCTCGGGAAAAGGGTGCCCGTGATCTCCGACATCACGCACATGGCGGCGGGTAGGTCGGAGTTCCAGGAGTTCGTTACCTCCCCCGTATTTTACGCCGCCGGTATCACGTTGGCGCTTCTCGCGTTTCCGGGACCCATAGCCGGCGCGTCGATCGCTGTTCTCACCTTCGGCGACGGGTTTGCGTCGATCCTGGGCAGGAGATACGGCAGGAGAAAGATCCCCTTCAACAAGAACAAGGCGATCGAAGGCACGATGGGTGGCCTATTCTTCGCCTTCCTGGGCGCTCTTCTATTCGTCGACCCCTTTAGGGCCCTCGTAGCCGCGACGGTCGGGATGCTGGCGGAGGTTGTGCCGCTGCCCCTCAACGACAACTTGACGATCCCTCTTGCCTCGGGATTGAGCTTGATGGCATTGGCTCTCCTCTGAACACATGGGGCAGTCTGTCGATCGATGATAAATGCTGAGATAGTGTTTAGTTGGGGTATGTTCTTATGCAATAGATTCTTCTTTAAAACGAAGGTTTTTGGTCACTCTTTCTTTGCAAGCGCGAGAGCGCCAAACAGAACCGCCTCATCTCCGAGCGGTGTGATCATGATCTCCGGCTTTCTGTTGATTAGGTGCCTACCGATGTTCTTTCTTATGGGATCTAGGATGAGGGCCTCGTTCCTGAGGGCGATGGACCCCCCAACGGTTATCAGCTCGGGATCGTAGACGTTCACGGCGTCGGCGAAACCGATCGCGTTGACCTCACCTATCCTCTCAACGATCCAGAGGGCGAGGGGATCGCCCTGATTCGCGGCGGAGAAGAGGGCCTCCGAAGTTGTAAACGAGCGTTCGACGGTGCTTGGTTTAATAGGAACATTGCCTTTCGCCCCTTTCAGCAACATCCTGGCGAAATTCGGGATGTTGGCGCCCGAGCAGTAGGCCTCCCAGTGGCCCCTGCACCCGCAGCCGCACACGAGCTCCGAGCACGGGTCGATGGTCAGATGGCCGACCTCGTGGGCGTTCCCGTCCTTCCCCGTAAGGAGATGGCCGTCGACGATGGCGCCGCCGCCGAGCCCCGTGCTCAGCGTGATGTAAACGAGGTTCCTTAGCCCCCTTCCAGCGCCGTAGGAATGCTCTCCAAGGACGGCGGCGGAGCAGTCGTTCAGGAGTTTGACGGGTACTCCGAGCGCGTTGGACAGAGGTTCGATGATCGGGATATCCTTGAACGGCAAGTTGGGCGTGTTTATGACTCGGCCCGAGGCGAGATCCAGGGGTCCGATGGAGCCCACGCCTATCGCATCCAGTTCCTCGACGTCGAGGGTCTCGATCATGCGCGCAATCTGGGCGGTAATGCCATCCGCTCCATTTTGGACATCGATCGCCTCGATGAGCTTCCCTCTGAATCCTCGTTCATCGCCGACCGCCACGCGCACGTTCGTGGCGCCCAGGTCGACGGCTGCATAGAGCTTCACCGATCCGACTGCTCCTTCGCTCGGAACTAATTGTAAAAGGAACTGGCGGCGTTACCTCTTCTTCACTACGGGGTTACGCAGCGTCCCGATCTTCTCAACCCACGCCTCGACGACGTCGCCTGGTTTCAGGAATCTGTCGGGCTTGGTTTTACCCTCGGAGTCCCTCGGGCTCGTGTCGAGCGCCGTTCCTGCGCACGTTCCTCCGCATACGATGTCGCCGGGATAGAAGGTCATGTCCCTTGTCAGGTACGAGATCCAGAACGGGAATTTGCGTATCATGCTGCGCATGGAGCCGTCCTGCCGCGTGGTGCCGTTCACATTCAGCTTCATGCCGAGGACGTGCGGGTCGCCGATCTCGTTGGCGGTGACGATGCACGGCCCCATGGGCGCCGAGGTGTCGAAGTTCTTCCCGAAGAAGAGGCCCCTGTCATCGGCCTGATCCCGCGCGCTGATGTCGTTCAGGATCGTGTAACCGAAGATACAGTCCAACGCCCCTTCCTCGGGGACATCCTTGGACACCCGGCCAAAGATGGCCGCGACTTCTACCTCGTAGTCGATGCGCTGGGTCCTGGCGGGGTAGATGACGGGTTCCTCCGGACCGACGACGCTCCTCGCCGACTTCCAGAAGCCCCACGGTGTAGCCCGGCCCTCCGCCACATCCTGCCTGACATCGTCCTCCGTGACCTTTTTCCCTCTTATCATTGAATTGACCCCGGCGGAGTGATCGTAGAAGTTCGCGCCCGCCATCGCAATCCGCGACGCGAGGCTGGGAAGCGGCGCTCGGATCCTGGCTTCCCCCTTGCCGAAGACGAGCCTCTCCCCCTGAGGTCCTTCTAGGACGCCCCCTTTGACAAATGAGATGGCCTCGTCTGCCGCCTTCAGGGCGGTCCTTCCCTCATCGATGAAGCTCAGCAGATCTGACGGCAGCTTCGAGCATGCGTGGGCGTGGGGTCGAGCGTCGCCCTCACGCGCTAGTCTGGCTGCGTATGCCAGATTCAGGTCGACGATAGATCCATCATCCATCAAACCTCCGAGCCGGTTAGAACCAAAGACGACGAGTCTCATGACGATCAAGACGATAACGAGGAACAGCCTATTTAAGCCTGAGCTGAACGTCTCTCCACCCTCTCCGGGACCCTCCAGAGGAATGATAAGCTCGCCAAGATAACGGGCGATGACAGGAGGGCCGAGAGATAGACGCTGGTGAATTCGCTCAAGAAGCCACCCAACAGCGGGCCGATGGCCCACATGAGCCCATTGACGAAGTTGAGCAGGCCGGCGTAGACGCCACGCCGATCGGGAATGAGGTTCATCTGCCACACCAGCCATGACGATTCGATGCAGGCCCAGAAGAGACCGTTTATCAGGTAAGCGGGCACCATCTGCGTCACGTTCGAGGTCAGCGTGCAGAGCAGCGGATAGGTCGACGCGACGATGACGCCGATCAGCATTATCCTCTTTGCCCCCTTCCTGTCGGTGATGATCCCCAGTGGCGGCGACGCTAACATCCTGACGCCGTACGAGATGGAGTTGAGGCTGCCGATCTGAGGCGTTGAGGCGTTCAGCGCGCGCACGAGGTACACGGTGAGCACCGGTCCGAACATCGCGAGGCCGAAACCCCTGATGGAGATGCCCACGACCCAGCGCGTGTAGCTTCCGCCTACCTTCACGATCTCGGGGAGCTCTTTAAGCCCCTTCGTAAGTTCCTTGAAGGTCATCAGCATGAGAGACCAGAATCCGAAGGCCTTTTCAGGGTTGGTATCTGGGATCCCGAATCTCAGCGTGAGTGCTGATGCAATATTTGTGAACGTGTAGATCATGAACGTGAGTTGATAGCCGATCGCGGGGATCATTAAGCCTGCGCCGAGGCTACCAAGGATACTCCCCATCAAGTTCATGGGGTTATAGAAACCCATGAAGCTCGCCCTGCGTCGAGGATCTAGGCGTTCGATGAGCATGACTACGGTGGCAACTTGAATGACCGATCCGAAGATCGCCTGCACGGAGTTCGACAAGATGACCTGCCACGGCTGATTCGACAGAATGATCGGGAAACTTAGGATGGCGGTGAAGAGGAAGCCGTAGAAAGCCATACGCTGGCTATGCCCCATCCTGTCGCTAACCCTACCCCACGCTAGCTGCATGAACGTCGAGGCAAGGCCGGGTGCCATCGCAAGGATTCCAACGTCTAGGGGTGAGCCCCCCATGCCGAGAAGGAAGAAGGGGAGGAACCCCCAGATCCCTGTGGCCAAACCCTGCATGAAGGAAAACAGCAGCAATATCGGGAAAACTCGGCTGCGCGCCAACTGGATCGAGAGCGACCACCCCTTGAAGCCTCTTTCTGGGCTTCCTCGAAAAGAATCGAAGGAATCTAATAAGAGTTTACATACGACATGGGGGATATCAAAAGATCACAACTACGTGAGAACATCTCGTTTTCACATGGGATCGAGCAGAGAAAGCCATCCCAAGTCGAAGTAAAAACATAAAGTTATATCCCTCCGTTATTCATACGAGAGGATTCGCTTCATGGAGTTCGACGTGAGTTGATCGAAGTCAGGTTTCACGGGAGGGGAGGGCAGGGCGCCGTCACGGCCGTGCGCATCCTCGCGACGGCCATGTACTTCGACGGCAAGTTCACCCAGGCCATCCCCATGTACGGGACGGAGAGGAGGGGAGCGCCCGTCGTCGCCTTCCTGAGGGTCGACGACCAGAGGATAAACGAGCGCGACCTCGTCCATGAGCCGGACATCGTCGTCGTCCTCGACCCGCTCCTCGGCAGAACCGTCCCCGTGACCGAGGGGCTGAAGAAGGGCGGCCTCGTCCTGATAAACCACCCCCGATCCGGGAAGGAGGCGGGCCTCGGCGGTAACTTCAGGGTCGCGACGGTAGACGCCACGGGAATCGCTATGGAAACGCTGGGGCGCCCCATCACAAACACCGCGATCCTCGGCGCCTTCGCCAAGGTCACTGGGTGGGTAAAGTTGGAGTCCGTCGAGAAGGCGGTGCAGAAGCAGTGGTCGGGCAGGGTAGCGGACATGAACATCAAGGCGGTCCAGCGATCGTACGAGAAGGTCATAGAGCCCGTGGATGTCTCGGACGTCAAGGGCATCGAGGTGAGGCAGAGTAGGAGCGCCCTCGACAGGGACGTATCGAGCTGGAGGGTCTTCAAGCCCGAGATCGATGAGGAGAAGTGCGTCGGGTGCGGGCGATGTTACATCTTCTGCCCGGAGGTCGCGATAACCATGGAAAATAAGAAGGCGAAGATCAACTACGACTTCTGCAAGGGTTGCGGAGTCTGCTTCGAGGAGTGCCCCTCGAAGGCGATAGCGTTCAACCAGGAGAAGATCTAGGAGGATCAGAGATGACGTCCAGTACAGGACACTGGGAAGTGATGGTCGGCAACAAGGCCGTCGCCACGGCGGCCAAGCTCGCCCGCGTCCAGTTCATATCGGCGTTCCCCATAACGCCGCAGACCACCATCGTCGAGTACCTCGCCGAGATGGTCGCGAACGGCGAACTCGACGCCGAATACGTGAACACCGAAGGCGAGCTGACATGCCAGACGGCGGCGCTCGGCGCATCCGCTGCCGGCGCTAGGGCCTTCACCGCCACCTCCGGGCCGGGCCTGCTGTACATGCACCACCCCATGCACATGACGGCCGGCGGGAGGTTCCCCGTCGTCATGGCCGTCGTCCACCGCAGCGTCAAGGGGATGCAGCCCGACCACAGCGACATGATGGCGCAGAGGGACACGAGCTGGCTGATGCTAGAGTGTGAGAACAGCCAGGAGCTCCTGGACACGGGGATCATGGCCTTCAAGATCGCCGAGGATCCGCGCGTCCGGCTGCCGACCATCTTCGCCGGCGACGGCTACATCCTCAGCTACACGGCTGAGCCCGTCGAGATACCGGCGCAGGAGGACGTGGACGCGTTCCTGCCGCCGTACAAAACCAGCTACCCCCTGCTGCCCGAGCTTGAGGAGGAGTCGATGAAGCACCAGATGGCAATGTGGGGGTTCGGGCAGGACCCGCAGATTCTGTGGAAGATCCAGCAGGAGGCTATGGAGGCGGCGAAGACGGTGATCAAGGAGGTGAACGAGGAGTACGGCAAGCGGTTCGGCCGGCGCTACGGAAACGGCCTCGTCGACGAGTACAAGTGCGAGGGCGCGGACGCCGTGATCGTCGCGATGGGAACCATAGCGAGCACGGCGAGGACGACAATCGACAGGCTCCGGAAGGAGGGAAAGAAGGTGGGCCTCGTCAAGCTCAAGTCCTTCAAGCCCTTCCCATCCGAGGAATTCCAGCGGATTGGGAAAAATGTGAATGCAATCGGAGTTATCGACCGGAACATCAGCTGCGGAAATGGTGGGATCGTCTTCGAGTGCATACGTAGCAGCCTTTATGACATCGAAGAGAGGCCGAGGACCCTCGAGTTCTACGCCGGCCTCGTCGGGAAGGAGGTCACGGTGAAGGACATCGAGAAGATCGCCGAGAAGACACTGAAGGGGGCGAGGGGCGACAAGGTAACCCAGGTGGAGTGGGTATAGGAGGGAAATGAAGTGAGCAAACCAATACCGTTGATCAAGCTAGGACCCGAAGAGAACATCTACCCGGCGAACCAGGCGTGCCAGGGCTGCGCCGGCTCGATGGTATCGCGGATCGTGAGCAAGGTCTTGGGAAAGAACGCGGTGAGGGCCGAGGTCGCCTGCTGCGGCCCAGCGTTCGGGAACATCCGGAACCCCGCCATATACGCCGAGGTGTTCGAGGGCGCCGGCGCGCTGATGACGGGAATCAGCAGGGGCCTCAAGAGCATAGGGCGTGAGGAGGTCGTCACCGTCGGAATCATCGGCGACGGCGGTACCGTCGACATCGGCTTCCAGGGCCTCTCGGCGGCGGCGGAACGGAACGAGAACATCCTGTGGATCGTCTACGACAACGAGGCGTACATGAACACGGGCGGTCAGCGGAGCAGCGCCACGACGCCGTACGCGATAACGACGACGACGCCCGTCGGGGAGTTCTCACGCGGCAAGAAGGAGCGAAAGAAGAACGTCCCACTCCTCATCGCAATGCACGGCGCGCCCTACGTAACCACAGCGTCAGTCGCCTTCCCGGAGGACCTGATCGGCAAGCTGGAGCACGCCAAGGGATTGAAGGGATTCAGGTTCGTCCACATCAGCGCCCCCTGCCCAACGGGATGGAACTTCGACCCGAAGGACACGATAAAGCTTGGGAGAGCCATGGTCCAATCGGGGTTGTGGCCACTGTACGAGGTCATCAACGGCTCCACGATACGGCTCACGTACAAGCCGAAGGAGCTGAAGCCGGTCAAGGAAGTCCTCAAGATGCAGGGAAGGTTCCGGCACGTCACCGATGTGGAGGCGGACGACATCCAGCAGCAGGTCACCACATTCTGGGAACGCCTGATAGCCAAAGACGGCGGACCCTTCTTCTAAACCCTTTTTTTTATGAAATTTAGATTTCTTGATATCTAAACCGAGAATGAACATGTGACACTGTAGGATTAAAACATATGTAATTGAATTTTTAAGAAACGTTTGGCTTTTAATATGCTGATCTGGGATGCCCAAGTTTGGTAACCCGTCTTCCGGAATGACCTCGGATGGAAAGCTAACGAAGTCAGAGCTGGTCCGCGCCATAAGGTTCTCAATGGCCGCCGAATTCGAAGCGACACAGCTCTACATGCAGTTAGCAGAGTCTATAGATGATGCGATTGCCCAGGATGTCCTTATGGACGTTGCCGACGAAGAGAGGGCCCACGCGGGAAGTACCTGAGGCTTCTGCGTCACCTTGCTCCGGACGAACAAGAGTTCTACGATAAGGGCGCGAAAGAGGTGGAGAAAAAGATCGAGGAAATCAAATAATTATTTCTGCTCCTCTCTTTATGGTTCGTTGATTTGGACTGAGCATGTTTTTATTGCTAATGAAGGCGAATGGTATCATGAACATCGCATGCCGATCATCACATTACTGACCGATTACGGCCTAAGAGACTCGTACGTCGCAGAAGTGAAGGGCGCGATCCTGAAGATCAGCCCCACGGCGACCATCGTCGACATCAGCCACGACGTGGGCAACTACGACATCGAGGAGGGCGCGTTCCACCTCGCCAGGAGCGTCCCTCACTTCCCCGAAGGAACCATTCACGTTGGGGTTGTGGACCCGGGCGTCGGCGGAGAACGCAAACCTCTGATAATCAAGTCAAAAAAAGCCTTCTTCGTGGGCCCCGACAACGGCCTCCTCGCCCCCGCCGCAGAGAGGCTCGGCGTCGAGAAGGTCTACGAGATCACGGAGAGGAGCCTGCTGCCGCCCAGGGTGTCTGACGTGTTCGACGGGCGCGACGTGTTCGGGCCGACGGCCGCTCTCCTAACAAAGGGCCATGGTCCACTCGATCTCGGCGTTGAGGTCGGCAGCTACGTTCGACTCACGCAGTACGAGCCTCGCGTGTCCGAGACGCATATCGAAGCGCGGGTGATACACGTGGACGGCTTCGGGAACCTCGTCACGAACATCACGAGCGGCACGCTGAGGGAGATCGGGGCCGTCGACGGCTCCCGATTCGCGGTGAACACCCACGGCAGGGAATACCAAATTCCCCACGTGAGGCGTTTCTCGGCTGTGCCAAAGGACGAGTTGCTCATGCTCGTGGCTGGCGGCGACTACCTTGAGCTCGCCGTCAACCAGGGCAGCGCCCAAGCGAAGCTCGGCGTCGGACGCGGCGAGAAACTCAACTTGACACTCCTAGATTAATAGACGCGTCCACAGCCCAAACGTCGTCGTGAAAAATGTCTACCTGCATCAGCTTTTCTTGGGATTAATTCTCGTCAGTCGTGCCTCCCTGAATTTCAGATATGAATGCCCTATCTTCAACGCTACAGTTATGACCGATAAGTAGACGAACAGCCTGAGGTCGAACGTCACGGTGTTCGACGAGCCCCCTCCCTGGCTCGAAAGCGTCACGACGCCGAACTTCGAGATGTCCCCGAGGCCGAAGACGACGAACGTGAAGAGCAGCCAGTTGAGGTTAGAGGCGGCCACGACGATCAGGTGCGCTGGCGATGTCTCGCTGAGAAAGCCCTTGGCCAGGGTCAAGGCGAATATCACGATGCCAACCATCGCGATCCCGTTCAGGAAGCTGGGGAGGTCGATCGCGCCCCGTGTGAGGGTCACCATGAGCTCATGAGAAACCATACTTGGAATCCAGAGCGGCAGGAGGACGAGGAACACAATTATGATGGACGCGTGGAGTATTGCCCCAACCTTCCTGTTCATGTCGTCACCCTGCCTTCACCTTCATGGTGTTCTGGAATCCGACGAGGTCCGCGAGGGTCCTGATCCTGAAGGTGATCTCCAGGAAGCCACTGCCCTCTGTGATGTTGTACTTCAGGGCCTCGTCCTTCGTGATCACCAGATTGAGCGCCAACGTTCGCTGCTCCCCCGAACCGAGGTACGCCGACGTGGAATTTCTGGTTACGTACTCGCCATCCTCGTTGAGGACACCCAACTCGAGGTACATGTTGGCGCCTAGGAAGCCCCCGTTCGTCGGTCTGGCGTTCAGGGTGAGCTTCCTGTCTCCGGTAGATTGGTCGATTTGTGTGTCCAGTTTGAACGTGTTGCCGATCATGGCGTTTGACAGTACGCTGAAGACGGTGTGCAGCGTCAGCCCTAGGACGATCAGCGTAAGGACCTGAAAGGCGAGCGTACCAAACCTGAATGCTTTGACGATCTTCAAAACTCGATCTCACCTTGATAACTTAACATAGATTCTTTTTTAAATTATTACCCATTGCCCCATGTCATAACCCCAACGTAATCGGTCTAATGAAGGTTTTACGATTCAGATCTCTCTTTAGAAACTATGTTACACGTACAGTTAAATAACGAAAGAGGCTGCATATTACAGGCGGATTTCGATTGCAGGCGTCAAATAGTACATCGTTCTGTGACAGATGTTCGTATCGCGGACAGGATCTGAGGTGCACGCGGACGAGGGGATGCGTGTTTATCCCCGCCATGATAAGGTTGGAAAAGCTCCTAAGTTCATGAAATCTCTACTTTGCACCGTTTAGGATCTTAAAAAAAAGGGATTAGAAGAACCTACTGAGTCGGCCCTTGTGTTGTTGTGCCGTGAATGCGCTCTCGACGCCTGTCAGGCAGACGAAGACGTGGACCTTTCCAAGCATCTCGGGGTTGACCCTCGCGCCCCAGACGATCTTCGACTTCGGAGAGATCGTTTTCGTCACGAGCTCGCCTGATCGGAACACTTCTTCTAGGGTTAGGTCATCTCCGCCGGAGACGTGGATGAGGACGCCATATGCCTTCGTGATGTCATTGATGTCAAGTAACTGCCCTTCGAGGGCGATCTTCACCGCCTTCTCGACCCTGTCCTCCCCCTGTCCCCAGCCGGCCCCGATGGCGGCCACGCCCTGCTTCTCCATGATGGCCCTCAGGTCCATGTAGTCCAGGTTGATCAGGCTGGCAGTCGTGATCGTCTCGGTGATGTCCTTGACGAAGACCCCGACGAGCTCGTTCGCCACGCCGAGAGCTTCCTGGAACGGAAGGTCGCCAGCGACCCGGACGAGCTTGTTGTTGTCGATGGTAACGACGGTGTCGCACGCCTTCTTTAGGCGCTCGATTCCCTTCTTGGCCGTCTCCATCCTGACCCTCTCGATCGAGAAGGGCAGGGTGACCACGCCCACGATCAGGGGAGCCTTGCCCTTCAGCGCCTCGGCCATGACACACGAGGCCCCTGTTCCCGTTCCTCCGCCGAGGCCGGCCACCAGGAAGACGATGTTCGAGCCGGCTATCTCCTTTCTGATCTCCTCGAAGCTCTCCTTCAGAGCCGCCTCCCCCTTCGCGGGGTACCCTCCGCAGCCCAGACCGTGCGTAGTTTTTTCGCCTATGAGGATGCGTCTATCGGCCTTGCAAATCGACAGGTGGTTGGCATCCGTGTTCAGCGCCAAGAGCCTTCCTCCCGTTACCCCCCTCTGCTTGATCCACGAGACGACGTTGCAGCCAGCACCGCCAAGCCCGACCACCGAGATCTGAGGCCTGGAGACCCTGGCCATTTCATCGATTTTTTCTTGATCCAGGTTGTATTTTACTTGCGCTTCCATCATTTATTATTACCTGTTTACACACTGCATATATATTAGTAAAAGTTTTATGATGTAATTCTAGATAACAGTAATATTTAGCTATTTTATTTATCCTTCTGATGGTGCCCTTCTAAGAAGTACATATATTTAGCTCATTTAACTATCATATACAGATACCCGTTTTAGTTATTCTTAAAATATTGTTGCTCTATGTAGGCATGTGATTAGTTAATCGCAGATACCCCATGTATTTACTTAAATGATTTATTACAAATTCATAAATGATTTTATTTCGTTAAAGGTATCAGTAATCACCATGTCAACCAAGAGGCACGACGTCTTTGCGGAGGAGATCATCGGTCAGACACGCGCTCACTTCAAGAGCCAAAGGGAAAGGAACTCGATTGGAACGATCACCAAATCAGTCGAACTAGATCCAAAAATTGAGCCAGATGCAAATTTCTGTAAGGTCTTCTCCAAATTGGTCGGAGAAGATCATGAGTATAGCGCTAAGAGGAACAACGTCAGTGAGTTAAAAAACGACAGCCCTTCTGCGGTCGCCAAGGAAAATGTAACACCAGATGCCACCCTACAGAAAGCGGTTGAATCCACCCCTCAAGATGCGATTATTATACGCGATGATCGCTCAATTTTCGAAGGGCCATCTCCCTCGCACGACATAAACGAGTTACATCGCATCTCAGAAGGTGCCCCTCAGACCGTGAAGGACCAAGACGAAAAAAGTGAAACTACAGCACAGCACAGGCAAATATCGGTATTCGAAAGGCTGTCCGGCCACTCTACAAAGGACTGATCCGTCTTTAAAATACTTAGTGTTAAGGCCCATTTTTTTTAACCTGAGAACTCAGTTCTGCTAAGCATACTTCGGCGCACTAGATGGCAGCGAATCAATGTCGCCGTAAGAGAAATGAATTGATTGAGGAGGACTTGCCTTTAGCCTTTTCAGCGCCTCCTCGGTGACATAGGATGCAAGGAATACCTTCAGATCGATCCTGCTGTCAAGGAATCCGTATTTCTTTAAGACCCTCTCGTGGGGGTGGCCCTCGACGGCCAAGGTATTGATTATGTTGACCCCCTGAACATCGAACCGTTTCACGGCGTCCGCTACTAGCACGTCAGCCACGGAGAGATTATCGGGCGCAGTCAGAAGGTCCACTATATAGCCTATGGGATAATTATTGAGGCGCTTGTTGGTTAGTAAAACGCTGTAGCCCACGATCTGGCCATCATTCTCGGCTTGCCTTACGATGAAGTCACCTGCGTGGGGGTGGCAGTACCTCCAGTTCAGGTAATCCCTCCGTCGCTCGACGATGAAGTTATATCGGGTCGAGACCCTCTCCCAGAATTCGTCCGCACGATCGTCGAATCCACCTATCATTGAAACGTTCGCAGCCATCCCCGATCGATAATGTTTTTTCAAGGCGTTCCTGAGGTCGTTCGATGTCTTCAACGCGCGAAAGGCCAGTTTCATGAGCAGAGGATTAGGGACGGGCATCATCCGCATCTGTAGATTTATGTCCCTAATCCTGACGTAGTTGGTTATCTTGTGGGGAAATGGGGGCCTACTCTCGGAATAGCTCTTGATCAGGATTGGGTTCGAGGTGACGAAATAGGAGAACTTGTAGCCCATCTTTTCCTTCAGCTCCCTGTTCATATCTCTAATCTTCTTCGATATGCCCAGATTCCTGAAGTCTGGGTGTACCGTCAGGTCCGAGCCTATGGTCCCGAATAAGATCTCGTCACCCACCTTGATGTTTAGAGGAATCGAATGTTTACACCCGATTATCCCACCCTCGTTTAGGCACACTATGATGTCATCGGCCTTGACAGGCCCTCCCCTATACTTCCACCTCCAGTGATCCAGAGGAGAGCAACTCAGGTCAAAGTTGGGCCAACCATCGAACACCAGATCGAGTAGCTTGACTATGCCCTCCTCATCCCCTGCCTGATAGGGCCTGAAAACAATTTCTTTCTGCAATACACTATGATTAACCCTTTCAAAGCTTAAATTATTCCGTATTAAACAAAAAGTACATTGGAGAAACTAAGCTTTGATGGGATGTTTATTCTGATCGCTCGCGCGTGCTCGATGAAGTATTTTGCATCATCAACTTGAAGCCGCATGGAAATCTAGTTATTGAAAGTTTGATAAAGAATTAGGCGCGCTGATTGCTATCCATGCCTAGTATGCCTTTTCATGAGGAATCGATTCATATCCAGTTCCTGATCGACTTCCCAGCCATCATCGAGACAGTGCAATAACTCGTCCCAGCCTTCAACTATTTCGGACACCACTTTCATATCATTTGGATTTGGATCAATTCCCTTTTCCTCACCGACCATTTGACTAAACGCGCCTGTGACGCCTTTCATGTCTTCTAAATATCGCCCAATCGCTCATCGTCTTTTAGATACTATAAATAAATTATTGATAGATTAATCTTAATCCAATTATGAACCTATCATCTGTTCTCGGACACACTTCATGCGCGCGACTTTATGGTATACCAGTCGAATTATATATTGCGACTTCAAAAAATCTAGGATCTCAATGAATGTGTTAGAGGCCATCGAGAGCCGCAGGAGCGTCAGGAAATACAAACCCGAAGCGATCCCCGACGGGGATCTGAAGAAGATCCTCACGGCCGCGCAGCTCGCCCCCAGCGCAGGTAACAAGCAGCCGTGGCGCTTCGTCGTCGTCAGGGATCCAGAGACAAGGAAGAAGCTGGGAGAGATCGCGCGCGAACAGACATGGATATCCGACGCTGGGGTCATCGTGGTGGCCTTGGCGATGGACAAGAAATCTCCCGAGGTCTATGAGAGGTGGGCTGAGCGGGACGCGATGACAGCGGTCGAGCACATGGTGCTGGCCGCCTGGAGCCTCGGATACGGTACCTGCTGGGTAGGGGCATTCCACGAGGATAATGTCAAGGAACTCCTTGGCATTCCAGAAAACATGACCGTGATCAACCTCCTGCCCATCGGAGTCCCTGATCAGAGACCTGACGCCAGACCAAGGAAGCTCATTGACGAGATCTTTCATTTAGACAGGTACGGTGACCCACTGAAGATATGAAAGTGCGTGATTGGGCCTCTGCTTTACGCTTGAGCGATACATCCCAATCAAGAATTGTTTACCGAACGTGATCGCGGAAGATGTCACTAAGTGAAATCATCACCTTTGAGAAAGACGGGGTAAGTGTGAAGCCCTCACTCATCTTCTCCGCAGCAGCAAAAGCAGAAAGACTCCAAGGATAGCTCCGAGGGCGATGGATTCATACGGAAAACCGGGTATGCCACCTCCAGCAGAGGTGGTCGGGTTCCCCTCGCCAACCCAGGAGCTCCAGCCGTGGATGTTGCAATGGGCTCTGACCTCGATCGTCTTCGCCGCCGCGGCGACGGCATACTTCACACTGAATGTCGCGCTCGACTGAGGCCGCTCGACATCGGTTTTTTCATCGACCTTGCCATCCACGTCGATCTCGATGGCGTCAATGTAGTGGTTGGACGAGGGGGAGTTGTGCCTGATCTGGATGACGAGCAGGGTCGCGTTACCCTCTTGCTCCCTCGTTATCCCAACAATGGCCGGCACATCCGCAAAGGCCACAGACACGTATTGAATGCATGTTAAGGATAAAAGCAGAATCCCGATGGATGCAACGGACTTGTAATGCACTCGAAAGCCACCAAACAACAGCATGTTCTCCGTACTATTTTAACCTGTTAATGGAGCATTATAATATCAGTAGCTCACTGCAACTCGTTATTAGAACTGGTCTTAACATGAAGGACATCAAACGCAACAGGCGATATCTCTCGGCTTTCATGTTTGGTTCCATGCTCATTATCGCCTCGACGATCTTAATAATCCAACAATTCGGAAAAAGGCCTCCATCACAAGTGCAATATTCATACGAGATCGTCAACGTGTATCCCCACGACCCGGAGGCGTTTACCGAGGGGCTAGTCTTCGATGACGGGGTCCTTTACGAGGGCACGGGGCTGTACGGTCAATCCACTCTGCGTCGCGTGGAACTGAAGACGGGAAGGGTGCTGCAGATATACGCTCTACCCAATGATGTTTTCGGTGAAGGCGTCACGATCTTTGGGGACGAGATAATCCAGCTCACTTGGCTTCAACACAGAGGCTTCGTGTACGATAGGCAGACGTTCGAGCCTCTGAAGGAGTTCAGCTACGCCACCGAGGGCTGGGGATTAACGAACAACGGCAGCTGCCTGATCATGAGTGATGGAACAGCCAACCTCTACTTCCTGGATCCGGAGACTTACGAGGTGGTCGGGCAAGTGGAAGTGCGCGACGGGAGTCCCGTCACGGGGCTCAACGAACTCGAATATATCAGAGGGTACGTCTACGCCAACGTCTGGCACGAGCGCCTCATAGCTAAGATCGATCCAAAAACTGGTAATGTAAGAGGTTGGATTGATTTGAGCAAAATAATTGATTACGATAAACTTGACTCCGAGAGCGTGTTGAACGGGATCGCATACAACGCGAAGGACGACCTGATCTACGTAACCGGCAAGAGGTGGCCACAACTCTTCGAAATAAGGCTAACTCCAATGGAACAGACATGAGATAATATTCTTGTAGCGACGCTTCATAGATGGGATTGGGTGGAAAAACCTCTTGTTCTATTTCCCAATAGGTAGATCCTTGATATCCAAAAAAATCATTCATTTGTGTATGAGAAGTGGGCCCGATGAGATTTGAACTCATGATCTTTCGGTTATCAGCCGAACGCTTTAGCCAAGCTAAGCCACGGGCCCGCTGTCAAAACCTTGATACTGCAACCCTATTAAATATTTAACTCCCATATAGAGAAGGAGAACTTGAACCGACTCACGCTTCACGTCCTCGGTACGGGCGGTGGCCGCTTCGTCATGACGACACAGCGGCGACGTACCGCGGGCATCCAGATCGTCCTCGATGAGACCCATGTCCACATCGACCCTGGGCCGGGGGCGATCGTCTTCTCGAACTGGGCTAAGCTGAGCCCCCAGAATCTCGACGCCCTCATCGTCACCCACTGCCACCCCGACCACTACGGAGACGCAGAGGTCTTCATCGAGGCCATGAGCCACGCGACGACGAGGAAGAGGGGTATCCTCGCGGCTCCTAGGAGCGTCCTCCATGGCGGCGGGGACTACGGCCCGAGCATCTCAGCATACCATCAGAGACTCGCCGAGCGAGTCGAGGAATTGAGATCAGGTGTCTCCTTCGTGGTGAACGACTTGAAATTCGCGGCGACTGAGGCGCATCACAGCGACACAGATACAGTAGGCCTGAGGATTGAGGCGTCAGAGCTTGGAACCATCGGGTACACGTCGGACACGGAGTACTTCCCCAGCATCGGCGACGCTTACAGGAACGCCCGGCTCCTCATCCTCTGCACAATGAGGCCGAGGGGACGGCCCCTTGAACTCCACCTCTCGATCGACGATGCGCTTGAGGCGATGAAACGGGCGAAGCCACGATGTGCCGTGCTGACCCATTTCGGCATGATGATGCTGAAGGCTGGCCCTGAATCGGAAGCGTCCTACCTCGAGGGTGAATCGGGGATACCCACGGTCGCGGCACGTGACGGGATGCGAATAGACATATCCGAAAAGATCGAGATTTCAGGTCCGAGCAAGAAGGATCCTACTCGCGTGATCGATGCATGACGGTCCAAATCAGGGCAAAGTTTTTATGAACACAATCATCTTCTCGTATCTATAGCGCTGTTTGAGGGGCATAAAATGGGGTATCGTTTTGTCCGCTCCCCAGAAGGGGAGGACTGAAGTATCTTCTATTACTCGCCATTGTAAAACTCAAACAGGCGACGACGCACTCACATACATTTTCGTGATCCCTCACGGGTCGTCGTTCATATTCATAAACAATCTGAGATTGGAGCTGTAGCGTAATGAAGACGTTACCAAAGAAGGTAGACTTCCTCGAGATCGAGGAGAAGTGGGAGCGCCTCTGGCAGGAGCACGGCACCTACCGTTACGACTGGGACGACGAGGCGCGCCCCAGGTTTTCGGTGGACACGCCGCCACCCTACCCGAGCGGGGAGTTCCACATGGGGAACGTCCTGAACTGGACCTACTTCGACATGGTCGCCCGGTACAAGCGGATGCGGGGCCACAACGTCCACTTCCCCCAGGGGTGGGACTGCCACGGCCTCCCCACGGAGGTCGCCGTCGAGAAGGCACGCAGGATCAGGCGGTCGGATATCCCGCCAGGCGAGTTCCGCAGGCTCTGCGAGGAGTGGATCGAGCAGTACATCGCCATCATGAAGAGAGCTGTCATCCGCCTCGGGTGCAGCGTCGACTGGAAACTGGAGTACCGAACCATGGATCCGAGCTACATGCGCAAGATCCAGCTCAGCTTCCTCATGCTCTACGACAGGGACATGATCTACAAGGGAGAGCACCCGATCAACTGGTGCCCCCGCTGCGAGACGGCCATCGCCGACGCCGAAGTGGAGCGGGAGCGCTGCGTTGGACGCCTCTACACCATCGCCTTCGGCCTCGAGGGTGGCGAGGAGCTCCTCATAGCTACCAGCCGACCCGAGTACATCCCAGCATGTGTCGCAGTCGGCGTCAATCCCGATGACGAGCGCCACCGCCACCTCATCGGCGGCAATGCCGTGCTTCCCGTGGTCGACCGCACCATTCCCATCATCGCCGACGACGCCGTGGATCCGAAGTTCGGTACAGGCGCCATGATGATCTGCACGTACGGCGACAAGGCGGACGTCACGGCCGTGGCCCGGTACGGCCTTCCGACGATCAAGCTCGTAGACGAGAAGGGAAGGATGACGGAGGCGGGGGGCGCGTACCGCCGCCTCGGCGTCGAGGAGGCGAGGAAAAAGATCGTCTCGGACCTGGACGAGATGGGACTTCTGAGGAACACAGAGGACCTGGATCAAGAAGTTGGTACGTGCTGGAGATGCGACACGCCCATAGAGATCCTTACTACAGAGCAGTGGTTCATGCGGACCAAGTCCCTCACCGACGACGTAGAGAAGTCGGCGATGGCGATACGGTGGTACCCGGACTGGATGCGCTACAGGCTCATCGACTGGGCGAGGTCGCTCGACTGGGACTGGGTGCTGAGCAGGCAGCGCGTCTTCGCGACGCCGATACCGGCGTGGCACTGCAAGAAATGCGGAGCGATAAGAATGGCTATCCCAGATGAATTACCCGTGGATCCAAAGACGACAACGCCTCGCGGATCATGCCCCTCGTGCGGCTCGACTGACTTCAGACCCGAGACGGACGTACTCGACACATGGTTCGACTCGTCGCTGACCTGCGCCATCCACGCCGGCTGGCCTGAAAGGGCGGACTGGCGTAAACTCTTTCCTGCGTCCATCCATCCTTCGGGGCAGGACATCATAAGGACGTGGGCCTACTACCTGATGGTGAGGCACCTCGCCCTGTTCGGCGAGACGGCGTACGACAGCGTGCTCATCAACGGGATGGTCCTCGGAAACGATGGCCGCAAGATGAGCAAGTCACTCGGGAACTTCGTTGCAAGCCCCGAGGTCTTCGGCAAGTACGGCGCTGACGCTGCGAGACAGTGGGCCGCAGCCGGTGGGAACACGGGATTTGACGTTCCATTCCGGTGGAGCGAAGTCGAGTACGGCTGGCGGTTCATGCGCAAGCTGTGGAACGCCTGCAGCTTCGCCCGCGCCCAGCTAGAAGACTACGATTCAGGAGCCCAAGCGGAGCCCGAGATCCTCGATCGCTGGCTGCTGAGCGTGCTGGAGCGGGTGGTGAAAGTAGCGACCGACGCTTTCGAGGAGTGTCAGTTCATGAACGCATTTGAGACGACACGTAACTTCGTCTGGCACGTATTCTGCGACCACTACATCGAGGCCGTCAAGCACAGGCTCTACGGAGGCGGGGAAGGGGAGAGGGCGGCACAGCAGACGTTACACTACGCGGTGAAGCGAATCCTTCAGTTGTTGGCCCCAGTGATCCCGCACATCACCGAAGAGATCTATAGCCATATGTACGCGTCTGGCGACGTAGACAGCATACACGTCAGCCGCTGGCCAGTTTCCGACGACTCGGTGATCGACGAACTCGCTGAGAGGCGCGGCGATCTCATCATCTCGGTCATCCGAGATGTGCGGAAGGAGAAGAATAGGCTGGGCATCCCGCTGAACTCCTCGATAAGCAGGCTCACCGTATTCGCCGCTGGAGATGAGGAAGCGGAGACCCTGGAACTCGGCAACAGGGACATCTCAGCCACCGTGAAGGCGGATGAGGTCGAGCTCCGACGAGGAACGGGGGGCGATTGCGAGGTGGATGGGTACTCGGGTGTCTGCTTCACTGTCTCTAGTGGAATTGCCGGTACTTGAGGACGGCCGCGATTCCGCCGAACGACTTGAGCAGCATCTCGCCCTCCTCGGTCTCGTCCGAGATCATCTCGACCTCAGCACCGGCCTCGTCTGCCATCTTCACTAGCACCTCGATGAGGTCCTCTTTCTCGACGAGTTCGTAGACGTTGTTGCCGCACTTGGGGCACTTGAGACTTCCCAGGTTATGCTCGAAAGATGCGATCTCTTCCTCGTCGACGATGCGGGTCTCCTTGTTGTCGCACTCCTTGCACTGGAGCCTGACGAAAACGCGCCGGAGGCCCTCCGACAGGATGAGGGTCTTGACGTTGACGCTCCTCAGTGCCTGGGCGACCTCCCGCTCGCCGTACGTCACCATCCCGGTGTCGTGGCCGATGTTGGAGAGGAGGTTCTGCACGATCTCCCGCTCCATGAAGAAGCGGACGTCCTTGAGGAACTCCCTCGACCGGTCGACGACCTCCTTCACGCCCTCGACGCCCGTGTACGCGGTGTCGACGACGCTCAGGATCTTGGGCTTCAGCTCGTAGTGGACGTAGTTGCCGTTGACGAAGTCCTCCTTCGTCGGGCCCGCGCCGCCGACGATGATGCCCTTGAGGTTCGGGACCTCGAGGTAGATCTCGGTCATGTGCTTGCCGACGCGGTTGAAGTACTCGTTGAGGTACATCTCGCGCGCCCGCTCGAATCGGCGGCTGCTCTGGCCGCCGGCGCGGTGCTTGCCGGGGACGCCGGACGTGATCTCCCTGATGATGTCGGAGCGGCTCCCCTTCAGCACGGCAAAGGTGGCCTCCTTCGAGTCCATGACGACGATGCCGTAGACGTCCTCGCTGCGGATGATGTCGTATAGAGGGTCGAGCATGAAGCGGTGCTCGCAGCGATAGTAGTACGTGGAGATGGGCTCCGGCGGGATGAGGACGAAGGTCTCCATGTCGCCGACGCCGAGCTGGCCGCTGGCGATGGTGCCGGCGAAGATGACGAGCCCCGTGTCGGGGATATTCCTGAAGAGCTTGAGCCGCTCCATGACCTTGGTGAGGGCGTCCTGGACGTTCTTCCGGGTCGTCTTCGACTTGATGTTTCCGGCGGTCCCCCACTCGTTGCGGAGGTCGTTCATCACCTCGCTGATCTGCTTGCCCGGCGGGATGTAGACGCTGATGAGCTCGGTGCCTCGCCCCTCCTTCTTCTCCAGGGTCTCCAGCATCCGCTGGAACCGGAACCGGCTCAGGGGCGCGTTCTCCTCGCTCATAGCTGGAACACCTCGACTTCGGTCTTTACAAGTATCGACTGAATATATACGTTGCTAGAAGACGCCGCAGTCGCATACCTGCGTTCCGCTGTGACCGCCCTCTACAGCCCGGATGATCTCGTCCGGGTCGGTGCCGTCGACGAAGACGATGGGTATGTGATGGAAGGCGGCGAGTCTCGTCGCCTTAAGGTCGAAGAGCCCGTAGTCCCCAGGTGTCTGCGTGAAGCGATTCCGGACGATCTCCTCCAAGAGCCTGTAGGTGAGGCAACGGTACTTGCGTGCGTCCAGGTGCCTGCGCGGGTCCTTGTCGAATATTCCGCCGTAGTCGGTAGCGTTCACGATGAGGTCCGCTTCCATCGCCTTGGCGAAGAGGACCGCCCTGTAGTCGGTGCTGCTGCTGGGCAGGTGTCCGCCACCCACTAAGATAAGGTCGTCGAGGTGGCGCTTGATTTCGTCGGCTCTTCTGTGGACGTGGGGGTCGGCGTCTTCGCTTAGGGCCGCGATTAGGAGAAGGGCATTCATATGGGTCGCCATGATGCCGAGGCGGTCTTGTATTCCCTTGGATGCCCCCATCTGGCGGGCTGCGCTAATATATTCACGGGCTGGTTTGCCTCCCCCACATACGACGACGATTTTGTGGCCCTTTTCTTTGAGCCGCCTTAGAACGCTCGCGTACTTTAGGTAGCTCTCGGTGCCATGGTTCCGGGTGAGGAGGCTACCGCCGAGGCTGATTGAGATCCTCATCCACTTCCCGGAGTATTGGAATCGAATCTATTTAAATTGTCACAACATCGTTACGACGATGTAACACACGATCACTCATACAAGATGTGGAATTTCGATTTCCCTTTTCAGAATAGGTTTTAAGGAATCTCTTCATCCTATCTTTGGGTGGGCGGGGGTTCCCGAGTGGCCAAAGGGGCGGGACTCAAGATCCCGTAGCTGAGGCTTTCGAGGGTTCGAACCCCTCCCCCCGCACTTGCAGGTACTTATAAGGAGTTTTTGGATACTATGAATTTAGTTAAATTTGGATTGGGGGTGCGTTGTTGTGACGTTGGTTGTTATCTGGGATATGGTGTGCTGTGGACTGTTTGTGCTGAGGGGTTAGGTCTTCAGAGGGGTTTTCGTAGGGCAGGCGGAGTGGATGGTTGCCTTGAAGAATCTCATTGCACGGTTTTTGTATTGCTGCAGATTTATATGGGATGCTTTTCGATTGGAAGAATGGTGGATGGTCTTTGGGTTATGCCGTCACGGATAAGGGCACTGTGACGATTCCCTCTGAGATCAGGAAGAAGTATGGTTCTAGGAAGGGTTCGCGGGTCAGGTTCATTGAGACCAATGAGGGCGTGCTGATTGTGCCTGTAGTTCCATTGGAAGACCTTTACGGGGCGGACAGGGATAGAAAGGAAATTGTCTATCGAATGATAAGGGAATTGCAAGATGAGAGGAGGAAGGAGGCAACTGATGAAGAATCCACAGAAAAGTAGACTTAAAACATATTTCTTTAGAAAGTTAAATTTAATCTCCCAAACCCAAACCTCCTGACTCTAACTATCTCTCACTCCTACTCATACCCCCACTCTCTACACACACAAAAACACACGAAAAAACACAGACAAAATTGTGAAGTATTTTCAACGCCTATATCACTTATATGAAGAGCGTATGCAACGGAAAGCAATGCTTTCCTTATACGAACTCGGTGTTAGGCAGGAGTCTTCTCAAAGTAGGCGCGGAAGGAGAAGAAGGCGAATAGAGCCGCGAAGACTAACCCTACTACAGGCCCATACGCTGCGCTAAGAGGCATTATGGTCGTTGTAACTAAGAACCATATTACTCCAATAGTCCCCATGACCCCTGCTCCTAGGGCTGTCCAACGAGCAACACCTCTTACCAGCGGTATGAAGATGAGAATCAAGACAGCTAATACCCAAAATGGAAAGTGAAGGTAAGCTGGCAAATATTGTGCATGAAACCCCGTTTCGGCGCCTAACAATGCCCATGCAATAACCAGCACTCCAAATGCCGCAGCTAAATCACGATTTTTCATAACTCTACCCCCATAAATATTATTTTCTTTTATCTTTTTTTAGCTTTTTCGGTATTTTTAGCATGTTCATCTCTATTACGCGCGGAGGGTGAACTAAATCTTTTTCTGTTTCCTTTGGAATTAAATTTTATTCATGTGTGAAGGGAAAGCTTAAATTTTATCCCCCCAAACCCAAAACCCAAACTTTTTAACGGACTAAACGACTGACGGTTCTAACGGACTCTACCAACTGACTTCGACTATCCGACCCCAAAAATCTCTTCAATATTCAAGAAGCCTTTTTAATAGCTAGCTAGCTCACTAATTATTTGAGAGCATCAGGGTTTGAGCCTATTCATTACCTCGGTTGCGAAGGCTCTTGCCCGCTCCAATCTTGCCGCATCGGGCTGACCTTGACTGGTGTCAGCTTGTCGCATGAAGGCTAAAGGAATTAGCATAATTATCTTAATTAATCGGGAGGCTTGTCCTTGGCAGTCAAAAACGCCAACAACATTAGCCCCCGCAGCGGCGTCCCTGAATTTCTGAACCCATCCTTGCAAAGGCGGCGCATCCTCTGGCGCCATGTGAGTGATAAAGAGCGCTATTGACCTATCCTTGACGTGTGTCTCTAGGAAGGTCTTAACTTTTTTATCTGGACCAAAATTATGCATTGGAAACCCTAGAAATGCGAGGTCATAGCCTTCAAGTGATGTGACATCTTCGACTCGTCTAATCTCTTTTGGTTGAGGAATCGCACCATAGATGGCTTCAGCAACTTTCTTTGTATTTCCAGTCCGAGACATGTAAGCAACTAAGACTTTCATAGTCCCCAATACACTACTGATTGGACAGTATTTATAAAGATAAAATCTAATCCCCAAACCCAAAACCCAAACATTTTCTTAATACTGTCAACTTCAAGACAGTTGGTTGCAGGCAGTTTGTAGTTGGTTGGGTACAGTCCTAGCCCTTTGGCTTCGATTCTCTCGCTCTCTTAAATTCGTACCGAAAGATCGGCACTCCAGATATTAATGCAGCCATGAACGTTGCAACAAGGACAACGATATACAGTAAACCAGCAGTCGATAATGCCTGACTTTGATACATCCAGTAACCTATGACATCGCCGCCCAGAATAGCGGGTCCAAAAAACCATATAATGAAAGTTAATAATGAGAAAGAAAAAACAACGCTACTAAAACGAAACCATTCAGGGTATTCGCCATATCCTTTGTACCACTCTTTCAATCGCTTGACCGTTCTAGACCACATCTCAATTATACTATGAACAAAGTGTCCAAAATCAGTCTTTCGGTTCAGCTATAGGTAAGAAGCAAACCATTGAAACACTAATAAACGAAGAGGCTTTGCTAATTGCAAAATACCTGAGAGATGAAAGAAAAAATGGATTGCGAGAATTGTCGTTCCCTAAATAATCACTCATGCTTTTTTAGGTGAGTTCTACGCGCGCGTTTATTTGTTGGGCAGACACATTAGTAGATCATGTTTAGTAAAAAACGAGGCAAAAGCAGGTTCGACTACCCAAAATCTGTAATCGTAATCTGGATGGTTGCTATGTTTATAGGATTTGGTATCTTTTCGAACCTGTTTTACCGTAAGGACATTCTTTACAACCTTGGTCAAGGTGTGCTTTCATCGCCTTATTTGTGGGAACAGTAATGTATCTCGTGAGATTGGTTGCCCTTAGGGAAAAGAAGTAATATGATTGGGACACAAGCACTGCCTAGAAATTATGATAGGCGTCATTTCTATTCTGTATGATATACACGATCGTTTTTTTTTTTTTTTTTGTGTGTGTAGGAGGGTATAAGAGAGGCATAGGCAGAGTCAGGAAGTTTGGGGTTTGGGGATTAAGATTTAACCCCCCACACACACCCAAAAAAACGTACTCACTATCGATATTCCTCAACGATTAGAAAAATGTCGAAAAGAAGAATTTTAAGCAAATCTTCGAAATGACTTACAAAAACATCTTGTGGTTGTATATTGTGTCCTGCAAAGTTTCGAATATTCCATGCAATTAAAAGATATTGTATTTTAGTTTCTACAGGCATTCCATTATGTACTAAAGCTGAAGCCAACAGTCTTTGAGTTACAGTATCGGGATCACCACCACGAATGTTCTCTCTCTTTATAAGGTTATTCAACTCATCTCTTCTCATCCAGCCTTTACTTACGACATAGTTAATAATTTCTGATCCAATAAAATCTCCCGTATAAATGGGATGACTATGAAATAAATTATCAACAACTAAACAAAGTGCGAAGAACCAATTAGAATATTTTAACTTCGAAAAGTCGTTCAACATCATATTTTGACTAATCTTTCGTTGATGTTCATAAATCATCCAAAATGTATATACAAAATAGTAATTTATGGTTTCAAGTTTTGGATTTTGGAGGAATAATATATCTAGGTCAGATATGGATAAATTACTCTGGAATTCAATCCGATACATATATAAGTAATTTTCGAGCATGTCCCTTTTTTCTTGAACTAACGGAATCATAATATTAGCTGGCTTTGAACTTAGAGTTGCTGTTAAATAGACTGGTGCATCACTCGGATAGTTTAACTTGGGGCAAACAGAATTTAATTTAATATCTTCTTCAATAGCATTATAAATATAAGTAAATCCAGTATCGACATCTCCTATCATCAAGAAAGTATAAGCAATAAATGCATATGGTGACCCTTTGTGGATGTGTCTTCCTGTACTCTCTTCCCACGCTTTAGCCCATGATACTATCTCATGCCAGAGTTGAATAGCTAAAATATGTTTACCCTGATTCAACAAATTATTCCAAAGAGGTGTAAAGCTATCAAAAATAAAGGCAGATAAATATGCAGCTAAACAACTTTTATCAGATCTATATAATTCATCAATCACGCTAAAAACTGTCTGAAACATATCATTGCATTCTTCAGAAACAATGACTTTAGCATAATCTGGTCTCATGCTATCAAATCTAAAAGTTATTGATTTAGATAGTTGGATTATAGTATTTCTGACATTTATTTGATCAATTAAAACTTCGCTGATCCATCCAATTGTACGTTCATTATATGTGATTTTAACATTGTTGATTGTTATTTCAGGCATAAATCACCCAGCTTGCCTTTAAAATGTAATTCTTGGAAGCCAGATCTCCTTTTCTTTTCTCAGAAACTTCGCCAGTAGCATTGTTTCCCCGTTTATAAGGGTCTCTATCGTCTGCTTCATGCCTACCTTAATCCTTGGAATCTCCACCATACATTCAAAGTACTCATTGAGAAGCTTCATTAAGCCTCTGGTTTGAGAGTCAATAAGGTATTCCCTCTTACCCTTTCTAGTTCTCGACATACTTGAGGTTTTCGTTGTGAAATCTCTTCGGCTAAGCTCTTGGCAATACTGAATAAGAAAATCATCAATTCATCTAAGGGAAAGAAGTCTCCACCAAAAATCGTTTACCGATTTGGAAAGCAATTTGGAGAAATAAGCAACTACCTAGAATATCGTAGGTTCTTAATTGGCATAATTAGGAAATCATTGATAACTAAATTTTTGATAAATTAAGTTCATACTTGGATGCTTGTAATTCTCTTATTATATCCATATATTTCTCTTCAATTTTTTCTTTAAATGGTATGTATACTATTCCATCGATATCTGTAGGTTTTTCTATGTTATCAGGTTTTAACAAGCAACAGATTCTACCTCGCCCAAGTTTGGCGAAGAAGAAACCAAGTTCAAAGACAACATTTTGTCGCGCACGAAGACAAAAACCATACTTAGGGTCTCTTTCTTTCATTTTCTCGTATGATTTTATGTCCATACCGACATCATCAGCAGTCATAATCACAAAAGCATACCCTACATCACTACATACTTCTTCAAACTTCTCAATTATTGTTCGCCCTTGATTTGGTTGCTCATGGAGAATTATAGGATCAAGACCCATCTTGGTTAGAAATCGAGCAAGTTGTTCTTTGGGCAATTCATCATGCCCATGAACGATGAATATCTTATTCGAAAATTTAGACTTATTTGTGCTGGAATCAAAATTCAGTCCTTTTTGCTTCTCGCTCGGTCTACTAAGAAAACCCCAACCATTACAAACAGGACAAGGGCTATGAGTGTATGTATAGTTGGGGTCTCTACCTGATCCCTTGCAAAATGTACAATCTGTTAGTTGATCTTCAGAAATGTCAACGGTGAGCTCGCCGCGCCCTTTACAAATAGGACAAGGGACATGAGTGTATGTATAGCTGGGGTCTTTACCTGATCCATTGCAAAATCTACATTTCAAAATTACCATCTGCAATTCTAAGTATTATTGCCTCTAGATTTATTTTTTGTGTGATATACACGATATACGTGATACGTGTGGTGAGGGTGTACGGTGAACGTGACTGAAAGAGAGAGGAAAAGAAAGTGTGTGTGGGGATTAAGATTTAACCCCAATTCGCATATAAAATTGAATCTTCTTGAATTCGTAGTTCATCCACTTGGATAGCTGGGCGATGGTATCGATATCCTCCTGAGTAATCGTCTCATGTCCCAGCAAGACAGCTAGTGCTTCCGTTCTTGCGTTGAGCTGTATCTGATGCCTATAGGTAAAGAACCCGTTGACTTGGAGAGAGATTCCTCGTAGGCTCGAAGCTGCTGAAGGAGACTCGCGTAATCCTAGATAATCTTTTCTTCACAAAGATAATTATTGTCTAGAGCGGTCAATTTTCAGAAGCAGTCTAGGAGCCGATAAAATGGAATCAGAGATAAAGCGTATCATGGACGAGAGATTACTGACCCGAATATATCTCTCGATTCCATGGATGATCGGTCCGATCATCTATGCTTTCGGATTACTACTCTCAACGGCCACAGGGAACCTCACAAGATTCCTGATGGACTACCCTTGGGCCTGCCTCGTGACAGCTATAAGAGAAGACCCCGATCAACCAAGGGTATCTTCTGGATGAGGGGCAGCCGATCTTCCGGAGGCTGTAGGGCGGGCAGATCCTGAGGATAACCGCCTTAGCCCTCATTATGAGCGCGTTGACGAACGTGCCCATCCTCCTTTACTCGGGCAGTACTAGCCTACTCATGAACCTCGCAATAGCCCTCACCCTGACAACGCTCATCTTCGTGGCGCCTCACTACATGTTTCACAGGATGTTGGAGCGGGCGAGGGATGAGACGCTGTCCGAGGTCTCCGAGAGGCGGCGTGCGCTGAGATCTAATGGGCAGTCTAGTAAGGTGGGTGCTCAGAGCGTTGACGACGTTGGAAGGATGCTGAACATGATCTACTTGACTCAGTATGAGGGCGTTCTAGGCAGCCGGAGCACTTGGCTGGTTGACCTTGAGGTTGTTGTGGAGCTCCTGGTGGTGGGTTCACTCCACGTAACCTTCATGGAGATTCTGAATATCCTTGCGCACCGCTGACGATGCGTGCGTGTATAGTTCAAAGCATCCTTGTCTCGTCGCACGTGCACGCGATTCCTCAGGTTTTGTTGAGTTTTTAGACGACTTTGCGCGCTGTGCATTGTGTGGATGTAATAAGGGTGTGTGTATGTGTAGGGGAGAGTATAGGGGAAGATAGGGGAGAGTTAGGTAGTATATACAAGTGTCAATGGAAAATGGAAGATGTAAGAGAATGGGTTTAGGTTTAGGGAGTAAAATTAAGTTTCAAAATAAGGTTTCTTGCCTGCAGTTAAATTCTTTAACTAACGCCTCGTTAATCTCCTGAATCCCAACAATCACTGTTTCTCCACGGCTTCCCTTATCCTGCGCAGCTCTTGGAGGATCTGTTCGTTCACATCCCTCGATGGCTTCGCCTCGGCTTCCGCCTCGACAGCCACGGGTCTCTGACCCTTGACGAAGCCCATCACCGCGTTCTTGACCTCCTCGAAGTCCCTCCTCCCGATGATCTCCGCCTCAGCCGTCCTATACCCAGACCTCCCTACCCCAGAGAAGCCCGCAGTCTGAATCGACAGCTTCCCCAGCCCCAGCCGTCTGGAGATCGGGCCCTGATACGTATTGATGTTGGTAATCCGATTGTAGGGAACCACGCTCTTAGTCTTCCACCACACACCCTTGGTGACCACGACCTCCTCATCCGTGAGAACGTACATTATCGAAGAATGAAACTTCGGAATCCAGTACAACACAACCCCGACAGCGATGAGAAGCGGCATAAAAAACGCCACAGCAACCACAACCCCAACCAATACCTGTAAGAAGAACAAAAACGTGACAAGCGGAACCATCCACCAGAGGAAACTGCCGACAAGCGCCAAAGCCAGATAAATCCGATAGAGCTTCTTCAGATCCGGATCAGCCCCAAGCTCCCTCTCAGCCCGCATACAAAAGCCAACTCATCAAAAGGAGGCTGAATCCAAATTTATTACTTTACCCATCCGCGCAATCAAACTGACTACCGAGTAATGTATTCTGCTTGGGCACTTTTCGCAGAATTTTTTACTCATTTCATCCTCTAGTTAAAAATCAAAGGCTTTCGAGGGTTCGAACCCCTCCCCCCCGCATCTAATCCCTATGTGATCGTTCGATCCTCGTTTAATTATTCTTTAGACATACCGCGCTTTGAGGAACGAATTCAGAATGACAAGTCGAAAATCAAGGGCTGCCCCATAGTATTTTCCAAGAATGTTGCTAAAGGCTAAAAAATGGTAAAAAATAAATTATGGCAAATTACATTTATTGGTAGTGAATGTACGTGGAACTCGTCAAGATTGACCGTCACGGACGTTTTTACCTTCGAAAGGAGATTCGAAAAGCTGCCGGAATCGATGATGAGACCGTGCTCGAGGTCACAGCCTCTGAAGGAAAGATAGTGTTAACTCCGAGAAAGGAGAGCATCGCGAAGGCTTCCAGAGGCATCTTCAAGATCAATAGGCATATTGAAGATGTGGACAAGGAAATCGAAGAGAAGTCACTGAAAAAAATTCTGGGCGAACTCGATGATCTACGTCGATGTTAACGTATTCGTTTATTGGCTTGGGGACGACCCAGTATACGGGGAGCAAGCGACCGAGATCATCTCTCGCATCGAGAGAGGGGAGAGGGCGGTCACGTCGACCCTCAGCCTCTGGCTCACACACGTTGTCCTGAACTCCCTGGCGGAAAATTTCTCAGAACAGGAGTTCATAGACCGAATCCGAGGACTGATATTTCTTCGGATCGAACCACTAAATTTCGAGGATTTCAAAGAGGCCACAGCGTTGATGAAAACCTACGGCCTCGATCTGGAGGACTCTCTACACCTGACAACTGCGATGAGGCTCGGTGCCGACAGGATAATCAGCAACGACAGAGACTTCGACAGGACGCCGATAGAGAGGGTTGGTTTTAACATCGGTTGAAGACTTTATAGGTTGCCTACAACCATTTGCAGCCCGCATAGGAACACATCAAATTGTAGGCGGTTTTGCGAGTGGCCAGAGGGGCGGGACTCAAGAATCTCCCAGCTCAGGCTTCCAAAGGTTCGAATCCCTCCCCCCGCATTGCACATAACAACTATTCGTCGCGGTAGGAATGCCCTTGCCTAAACCACATGTGAGGTATAAGTTGCGTTGCCCAGTCCTCTCCCTTGAAAAGAAGCTTTGATTGTGCCAGTGCATTACCAAGTTCAACAATACGATGTTTACTTTGATTAATCGGATCGCTCCTATTGCTTTCCAAGAGTATTCTCGCTAGGGTCCAACCGACGAGCATGTGCAATAATGTAATTCTGGATGCTTTGAGGTCATCGTATGTCTGGGGGCCAATCCCCATGAGAAAAGAATTCTCACCTAGTTGCATTACGTTGACCCATTGCCATCCTTGAACTTCAGGCGAGTAGTGAGCATAAGGTTGCACGGCTCGCGCAAGATTCCCAAAGTATTTACTCCATGGTTCATCCCAGAGGCCAGTTCCGTAAGAAGGCCAGACATCCTCCTCAAGGCTTTTCCGTAACTCGCCGTGGCTCTTGCGCCCTTCAGCCCAAGCTAGAAGCAGCGGTTCTGCATACTTTGCATTTTGAAGACCGATCTCGATGATCGTAAGTGTTTCAACACATTGTCGGAGAAGGCAGATAGCAGCCGAGTGCCATCCCTTCTTATTGCTGTCGATGCTTAACGAGAAGCAAGCGTTAAGGTGGCATACAGACATGTAAGGTATGGGTTTGACTTGAAGATTAAGCAGGTTAAGGTGGTCAGTCGTAACCAAAGCCTCTCTGACTGCGATCCAAGTAAGTTCCTCTCCAAGCGCTAACCATTTCGGTTTATCAGTCATTCAATTTGTATAAGAAAAACCGGCTTTTAAAATCCTGCGGAAAACACACATTGCTATTGGTTGAGGGCTATCATAGATTCGAACATGAAGGAATAAATTCCCTCACCGCACTTTTCCAATAACGCATCCAGGTGGTAAATTGAGATTTTTTATTACTAAGGGGTTAAATATGATACTTTTAATACCAAAGTATGGTGAAATTTCTTGAGTTATACGATAACGGAGAAAGGTACGGTGACCATCCCCTCCGAGATCAGGCGAAAATATCGTTTGAAGAAGGGTTCCCAAGTAGAGTTCATCGAGACCGATGAAGGAGTCTTGATCGTACCAGTCGTTCCCCTGGAAGATCTCTTCGGCGCTGACAGGGACAAAAAGGAAACAGTGTACCAGATGATCAGAGATCTTCAAGAAGATAGGAGGAAGGAAACCTCTGAAGAAGAGTAGGCTCATCTTTGATACGGGTCCATTCCTTCTATATTTCGCCGAGGACAGACGGGTCAAAGACATGCTTGATGGAGTTTCATCTGGAACAGCCGAGGGCTACACGTGCGACACCTGCTTGGCGGAACTCTACTATAAAACCTGTGAGACATTCGGTCGAGAGGTCGCCGACCTGAGATACACATCCCTAAGAAACTCCTCGATGACAATAGTGGCCACCGACGAGCGGCTCACGCGCGTGGCAGGAGGCTTAAAGTGCGACCACAGAGGAAAACTTACACTGGCGGACGCCTACATCATCGCAGTTGCGCAAAGGCTCAGAGGAACCCTAGTTACGACAGACCATTTAATCTACGAGCTCAAACTGGTGGAAACCAGGCTGATCCAAATCCCTTAGATATTGTTTTTTCTATCTTTTCAACAAATGCAGAAACACAATAACATCCCGTGGACCTAGCCTCAAAACACTTTAAATGTGGAACACCCCATTTCCACGGTAAGACTGAGATCATGAAGCCGTACGAGATCCTCGAAGGCGCCATAGACCTCCACATCCACGCGGGCCCCGACCTCTTCCCCAGGGACCTCGACGAGGCCGACGTCGCCCAGCAGGCAGAGGAGATAGGGATGAGGGCGGTCCTCTTCAAGAGCCACTTCACGACCAACGCCGACAGGGTCTACATGCTCAGGAAGAGGTTCGAAGGGATCGGTCTCTACGGCTCCGTCGTACTGAACAAGAGCGTCGGCGGGATCAACCCGGAGGCTGTCTTCGCCGCCCTCAACCTGGGCGCCGTGAGGGTCGAGATGCCGACCGTGGATTCTAGGCAGCACATCCAGAGGCTCGGCCGGACCTACCCCTGGAGCAAGATAAGGCTCCCGGAGACGGAGGGGATCACGATACTAGACGAAGAGGGGAAGCTCATCCCCGAGGTGAGGCAGGTCGCCGAGCTGGTCGCCGCCCACGACGCCATCCTAGCCACGGGCCACCTCACCGTGCCCGAGATGTTCGCGCTCATCGAGGAGGCGAGGGAGGCGGGCGTGAAGAAGATACTCGTGACCCACGCCGAGCTGGACGTGGTCTCCGTCTCTAAGGAGGACCAGAAGAGTATGGCCGACATGGGCGCATACATCGAGCACTCCTTCACCCCTTGTACCCATCTGAGGCAGAGGCTCGACCCCCGCCGCATCGTCGAGGCCATCCAACACGTCGGAGCCGAGCGGTGCATCCTCTCCAGCGACATGGGACAGCCGGTCAACCCCGTGCCCAGGGAGGGGTTCAGGATATTCGTGAAGACCATGCTCCACCTCGGCATCCCCCAGGGAGACATAGACATCATGATAAGGGAGAATCCGGCGAAACTCCTAGGCTTATGAGCCTATTCTCTCTTCACATGTCACCTGGGCTTGCAGATTATCTCCCTTATCCTCGTCTCGAAGAACGTGTGGGTGTTGCTGGGCTGGAGCACGATCGCCGTGTCCGCCCCACCCCCTTCCCCTCCGATCGCGATCGCCTCCTCATCGGTCCTGAAATGCCCGGCGTCGACAGCCATGCACGCGATTTCGCAGGCCACCTTGACGCCCTCGGAGAAGAGCCTTAGGACGTTGGCGACGACCTCGTCGATCTGGATAGCCCCGAACCTGCCGTGAACCGCCCTTCCAAGGGCACCGAACGCGTGGGCCGCGGTCACGATGATACCACCGTTCGACTCGATCTCCCTCCGGTTATCTAGATTCATCCTGACCTCATTCGGCTTCAGGTAACCCACGACGCTCGTGACAACGACGAGGTTATAACCAATGAAGACCCTCGACGCGGTGACACCCGTCTCGCCGGAAGAAGAAGCCACAACCACGTTTCTGATGCCCAGCTCTTCGGCCATCTCTACAGCCAGCATCAGAGTCTCATCGGTGTTCTCCTTCCCCGGCCTCTCGAAGTAAACAGTCCTGCGAATGGATCCGTTCATAGGCGACGACCCGTAAGAATCAAGGAGCATATCCATTTATCATTTGCCAAACTTTATCAATTCGTTCCCTCAGTCATTGAAAAGATCCTGTGGCTCAGGCTTTCGAGGGTTTGAACCCCTCCCCCCGCACTTGACATACCATTAAAAAAGGATGGCACTTTTCCATCTCTTGGTATTAATTTTCTTGAATTTCCATATATGAATCTATTGAAACTATATTCGCAGATCGTTTTTATTTTCTTTAAAAAGTACTTGCAAACTGATAAATTACGATTCATGAAGAATATGAAGCGCGAGATTCGAAGGAGATGGCAACTCCTATTAGATGCCTCTCCCATGTTCGATGAAATGTCGAAAGTCTTCGACGCCGGGGCCTCCAGTTCGATCTACCTTTCTGGGGTGGCACTTGCAGTCGTGCTCGCGCTGCCCATGGCCGTCATCCTACTGTTTGCAGTCGGCACGCCGTATTTACTCGCCCTGATAGGGCTGCTCATGGGCTCAGCCATCGGGCTCATCCTTTACATCGCCCTCGCGGGAAGGAATATGAGGTACGTTCTGGGACTCGACGAGATCCGGGTAGATTACAGACTCTCGAGGCTCGGGGTGCCATACGGGGCTGTTGCTTCTGCAGAACCGGTCGAGACAATGCTTTACCTAAAGCTGTTCGGGGGCAGCTGGCCTGGGCTTCACTGGGGGCTCTATTACGCGAAGGACCTCGGAAAGGTCACCGTCTACTCGACAAGGTACAGAGGCAGGTTCGCTCTCCTCACGATGAGAGACGGCTCAAGGCTCCTTCTGTCCCCGACCGACATCGACGACTTCCTGGAGGCGCTAAAGGGCAGAATCGAGAAAGCCACGCCCATAGAAGGTTTCCAGCCAAGCAAAACGGACAGGCGTGTGCTCGCAATCCAGATGGTAGCGGTCTTCATCGCATACCTCGCGCTCGTAACGTACGTCAGGGGCATCTATCCAAGCCTCCCGGAGACGATACCGGCCCACTTCGGCCTCGACGGCCAGCCGAACAGGTGGGGGCACAAGTCTGAGTTGTGGGTCATCGTCGGCGTAGCCGCCGTCTTCCCCGTCCTGAACGCAGTCCTCACAGGGTACCTCGGCAAGTACAGCAAGGGATTCGTGATCTTTCTCGGAGTAGTCTTCCTCATCGTGTTGGCGATATTTGGGGGTGTAATCAATCAGATTGTCATGGCGGCCGTCTAATGCCGTAATGCGAAGCCCCTTAAAAACTCAAATAGCCAAGCTTTCGAGGGTTCGAAAGCTCCCGTAAAAAATCATTGAATAATATGTTTATATTTATGTTTAAACATAGTTTTCATAGTGTCATGACTAAAACGATAACGATCCGGAACGAAGTGTATGACAAGCTGGTTGCGATAAAGCGCGAGGACGAGAGCTTCAGCGAACTGTTCGAGAGGCTATCTGAAGGCGCCGATCCCCTCGAAACCCTGCGGAAGCTCAGGGGATGCGCAGAGTTCAGGGACAGGGAGAAGATGCTCTCGGAGATCTACGAGAAGAGGGCTGAACGCAGGTCATGATGCTGCTGGACACCGATGTCCTGATCGAGATCTTCGACAAGAGCTCAGAAAAGGGAAGAACAGCCCTGGATGACATCACGAAAAGCGGGGAATCGATCGCGACGACGTCGATAAACCTCCACGAGATCCTCTACGGCCTGGAGAAGTACGCGAAGCCCGTGAAAGAGGTGCTGCTCCTCCCGGTGCTGGACTACACGAAAAAGGATGCGATGCTATCCGCCCGAATAGAATTCGAGGCTGAGAAAGGCGGGAAACCGGTCAGGAGGACCGACTCCATGATAGCGGCGGTAGCGATCAACAACAACGCCGTCCTCTACACCTTCGACGCGAAGCACTTTATGCCCCTGAAGCCCCTCGGTCTAAAACTGTTCCCTTAGTTTAAACGCTGTGCAGAAATTCTTTTCTCTAATCTTCAACGCGGCGCTGGATCCTTTTTGCTCCATTGACGCCTCGCGTCTTCTCCCGGCTTGATGAGCTCTTCGACGAGCTCGTACAGCCGGCTGTAGATGTGGCAGTTCTTGGAGTGGAATATGAGCTTGCCGGTCGTGTAGTGCGTACCAGCCCGGTTGTTAATCTCGTCGACCAGCGCCTCGTTGAATATCTGGATGCCGGCGACGTTGGCGGGCAGGCCGGCGTAGGCGTCCCACGACCTGAAGTAGCACGTCAGGTGCATCTTGTCGTCGAGGAGTTCGGTGTCGATGACCGTGAGGCAGGGGGGCTCGTGCTTCACGCCGTCCACCGTCTTCAGTATGTCCTGGGGTTGGCGGATGATCATCGTCAGCTGCCTGTCGTTCGGCTCCTCCACGTACCTCTCGATGAGCTGCCCCACCTGATCGACGGGCTCCCTCAGCCTGCTCCCGTAGGTGTACGTCTCCCCCTCCTCCTTCACCCCCGCCCACAGGTACTGCAGGGCGTAGAAGTTGACGTACTTCATGTCGCAGGGGGCCTTCTCGGCCACGAGGGGCCTACTCTCCGGGTTGGTGATCTCGATGCTCAGGTTCAGCTTCCTGGTCATCGTGACCTCCGAGCCGTAGCCCACCTGGAAATCATCTCCGTGCCTCCAGATCTCCTCAAGCGTCCTGTACCAGGCACCCGGGATGTCGAAGGCTTTGATGCTAGCGTACCTCATGCCCCACCCCATTCCCAAATACCACAATTAAAACAAAGAATTTAACATATTACAGCCTTGCGATATATAACCTGGGCCTTGGTTTGAACCCCTCTCCCCGCACTTGATCTACTGTAGTTTCTGAATGAAGCGATCGATGTCCTCTTCGTTGTTGTAGAAGTGAACTGAGACCCTCATGTGGCTCCCATGTGCCTCTCGGCCCGTGACCTTGATTTTCTCCGACATGAGCCTGCGGGCCAATTCGACTGCGCCCTCTTGCATGAAGCTCACTATGGGCGATTCGGTGCCTTTGGGGGTCCAGATTTTCTTGTTCAGTTTCTTCAGCCGCTCATAGAGATGTCTCGATAGACTCAGGATCCGGCTTTCAACGTTGTCCATTCCAACCCGGTTCAGGTAGCTCACCGATTTCCCCAACGCGTGGATGCCCTGAAAATTGAGTGTGCCGTATTCGAATTTTTCAGCCGTGTCGAGGTCCGTTGGCTCTTCCGCCTGTGCGCCCTTCCAGATCTGGTTCTTCCATCCAACTCGATCGGGGATCAGCTCGGGGATATTCTCCTCCTTCACGTAGAGAAAGGCGAGGCCCGCGGGCCCCATCAGGTATTTGTAGGGCGCCGCCGAGACGAAGTCCACGTCATCCTTCTTGTAATTCACCTTCAATGCGCCCACCGATTGTGTGGCATCGACCAGTACCTTTGCCCCGTGTTCGTGTGCCATATCTGATACTTCCTTCAGATCGAATCTGAAGCCGTTGATGTAGCTCACTTGACTAACCTGCACCAATCTAGTCCTGTCATCCAATGCCTTTTCCAGGTCGGCAAGCTCAAATCCACCACCCTTAGCACATATCGCCCTTGGCTCCACGCCCCAGCGTCTGGTCATATTGGTATCCAAGGGGTTATGCTCCCACTCGGGGAAGACCATGTTATCCCCCTTTTTCCAATCCAATCCGTTGACCACAGTATTCAGGCCGGAACCGGTGCACAGAGTGAACGCTATTTCCTTTCCCTTTACCCCAATGAAGCCCGCGACCATCTTCCTTACTATATTCGCGTCCTCCAGCCAAGTTGAAAGGAGAGGTTTACCGTCCTCAGGTCTGAAATAATACCACTGATTTATCCACTCATCGTAACCCTCTTTGACCTGCTTCGGCATCAACCCCACAAAAGAGTTATCCAAATAGGTCCATTCTTTCAAAGCGGGAAAATCGCGCCTTATCTCATCTATGTTCATCCTCAAACCCACGAAAAATATCGCTGATTGACTTTATTTCATTTACCCTTCGTCGATCTGATAAGGTCAAAACGTAGTCATCGATTAGTTGCATGTGGGGGCAGGTCTACCTGCCGAGAATGTTAAAATATTTCGGATCGGGATCGTTCAGTTCAAGAAAAAGTGATGAGTGGAGGTTCCGTTGTGGAAATCGGTCTGATAGGGGCGGGAAGAATGGGTGAATGTTTTTACACGTTTTTTAGTGAGGCAAGGTCATCACCTGAATATTTGCGATGTCGACTTCCCCAGGGCACAGGTTCTTGCTGATAGGTTTCATTGCTCTTGGTCTGATACGCTTCATAGTTCCATATCGAACGTTGAATTAGCTCTGCTCTGCACTCCTCTAAGGGATACTCCTGAAATCATCCGAGACGTCATCGCCCATTTGGATAGCGGCTCTATACTGTGTGAGATAGCCTCTTTGAAGATGAGGACCGTCGCGATGCTGAAATCGGCTGAGAAACACGGCATCAAACCCCTTTCTGTTCATCCCATGTTCGGGCCGGACATAGAGAAGATGGAAGGCCAGACCATAGCTATCGTGCCAGTGTCGAACCGAGACGACGAGGCTTCCCTAGCGGGAGCCCTTTTCCCCAACACAAGGATTGTCATCATCGATCCAGAAACTCATGATCGCTGCATGGCATCGATCCTGTCGCTCCCATACTTCATGAATCTGGCGTTCGCTCGTGCTCTTTCTTCAGGTGAGATGACTGTCTTGAGGCAGCTGGCCGGCACCACCTTCACGGTCCAACTGGCGGTAGCCCAGAGCATCGTCGGAGAATCCCCCGAACTCACCGAGTCGCTCATCAACGAAAACATGTTCTCGAAGGACCTTGTGAACCATTTCATCGAGGAGGCCAGATACATCAGAAGGCTCCTGAAGAACAGACCACAGGAAATCGAACGCCTCTGCGACGAGCTCAAGGACACCATGATGAAGGACCCTGGATATCTGAACGCCAGAAAACTTCGAAATACACTCTCTGATTCAATGAAGGTATAGAACAAAAATAATCACCAGGCTGACTTTTTTCTATGGGGACCCATGATGGTCGATCATGGAAGACTGACTTGGTGTCAAGGCGCCAACGTTATCCGTGCGATCACCCAAATAATCAACGACCAAACATGAGGACGGTTAAGGTCGGCATCCTCGGATCCGGCTTCGCTGCGGACTTCCACGCCAGGGCATACGCCGAGATCGCAGGCGCGGAGGTCGTCGCCGTAAGTTCGAAGACCAAAGCCCACGCGGACGAGTTCGCGAAGCGTCATGGCGTACGAAAGGTCTATTCCGGCGACTCCGCAGTCGAAAAGATGTCAAGGGATCGTGAGGTGGATGCGATCGACGTGAACCTTCCGAACTACATGCACCGAGACGCCGTAGTCCTAGGGGCGGAGAACGGCAAACACGTCATACTGGAGAAGCCCATGGCCATTAACGTCGAGGAGGCCCGCGAGATGCTCGACGCCGTGGAGAGGCACCATGTACTCCACGGCTACGCGGAGAACCAGATCTTCTCGCCGCACGTGGAGAGGGTATTGGAGATGGTGAGGAACGGCTCCCTGGGCGACGTCCTGTGGGTGAGGAGCCGCGAGGCGCACTTCGGCCCCCACTCCGCATGGTTCTGGGATCCGAAGCTGGCGGGCGGAGGCGTCCTGATGGACATGGGGTGCCACAGCGTCGAAGTGGCGCGAAAGATCATCGGAAAAAACCCCGTGGACGTGTTCTGCTGGGGCGCGACACTGCTCCACAGGATCGAGGCGGAGGACAACAGCCTGATCCTCGTCAGGTACGAGGGCGGCGGCATCGGACAGTCGGAGAACAGCTGGGCCGCCCGAGGCGGCCTGGACATAAGGTTCGAGGTGCACGGCACGGAGGGGGCCGCCTTCGTCGACGTCACGAGGGAGAGCGGCATCAGGGTGTTCTCTCTCGCCCCCGAGGAGAAGATCAGCTACATCGTGGAGAAGGCCGAGGCGAAGAGGGGGTGGATGTACCCCACGTGGAGGGAGCACGAGACGTTCGGGTACCTCTCCGAGCTGAGGCACTTCGTGGAGTGCTTCGGCAGGGGCGAGATGCCGAAGGAGAACCTGAGGGACGGATACGAGGTCAACGCGATCCTGGACGCCGGATACCGATCGATGAGGAGCGGAAAGTGGGAGAAGATGGGATAACGACGAACCACCACTATGCGCTGTGAAGAACTCTCTCTCTTAAAAAAAGTTTAAATTCATCCGCTCAATCAGCATTACCGATTGGAATAACTCCTAAACGACGAACCTGAGGCTAAGCATCTTGTCGGGAGTTAAGAAGTGTTTTGCGCAGTGCCGTGACTTCAAGTGCACCAAGAGCGCCTTGAGTAATCAGGGCCGCACGGCGTGGTGCGACTGGACCAGCGAGCCGTGCGAGCTCAAGAGCTGCAACTACGCCATGTGCTACAAGCGACAGCTCTTGGATAACGGCGTCTGCGGGATGTCGATCAAACGGAGGACGGCCGAGGACGTGGAGCCGGACGAGGTTTTCCGAGAGGAGATCCGCGTCAGGGCGAAGGTCATGCGCAAAACCGGCGAGAAAACCGTCTTCTAGACGGCCAGAACTGGGAAAGGAGCTGTCGCCCATCACGCGGAAGAGGCACGACCTGAGGAGTGCACTCGAGGGCGTCCTCCCCGCGGGCAAGTTGGAACTCGTGCCGCGGTCACTCGACATCATAGGATCCAAGACCAAGGCGGTCGCTATCATCGAGCTGCCCGAGGAATTAAGGGAGTTTGAGCCCGAGATCGCCAATGCGGCCATGAAGATCCACAAGAACGTCCGCAGCGTCCTCGCCAAGGAGTCGGGACGGGAGGGGGAGTTCAGGAACAGGCGGCTCAGGCTCATCGCGGGCGACCCAGACACGGAGGTCGTCCACAGGGAGGCCGGATGCATGTTCAAGCTCGACCCGCGCGAGGTGTATTTCTCCCCGAGGGAGAGCGAGGAGCGGGAGCGGATATCCGGAAAGGTGGCCGACGGCGAATCCGTCCTCGTGATGTTCAGCGGCGTGGGTCCATTTCCGATCCGGATTGCCAAGAAGCACGACAATGTGCGAGTGACGGCGATCGAGCTCAACCCTCGCGCGCATAACTACTGCGTCGAGAACATCTGTCTCAACAGGGTCGAGGACAGGGTCTCCGCGCTGCTCGGCGACGTCAGGGAGATCTGCCCGAAACTGGGAAGGACGTACGATCGGGTCCTTATGCCGCTGCCGAAGGGGGCACACGCGTTCCTCGACGTGGCGATGCCGATGCTGCGGGAAGGTGGAGTGCTGCATCTCTACCATTGGGCACAGGAGCCAGACCTTTTCTCCGGCGCCGAGGAGCTGATCGCACGATGTGCCGACGGTTTCAACGTGCACTTAGAAACCCTAGAAAGGGTGAAGGTGTCCCAGTACAGCCCGCGCGTCTGGAAGATAAGGCTCGACTCGAAGCTAATCGCATCATAAAAAAATTAGCACAGCGTAAGATCGATGATGAAAAACGGGATTAAAAATTATGTCCAGCCTGAACCCTTGTCATTTCTCTTCTTTTGTTTCCTCTTTCCCTTCGTCCCCTTCTTCCTTGACGCCGCTCGCCTCCTCCCGCTCCAGTTCGAGGGGCTTCTCCAGGGGCATCGGCGGAGGGGTCGTCGCCATCGTGTAGCCTATCCACAGGGCGATCACGAGGATGGCATAGACCGCTAGGATGACGGGCAGTTTGAAGGCCCAATCGCTCAAGGCTTGTGAGATCAGGGCGGCCATGCCTAGAATCGGGGCGAATGCCCATACGAAGTATCCGACCATTATGATCAGGCTGAAGAGAATGATCAGGGCTCCAAGGCCTCTATCGCTCAATTTAATACACCTCACAGATACTATCCATTCAATGGTTTTAAGAATTTCCCCTTTCTCAACCCAACTACTCGCTTCTTGATGCAACACTCGATTGTTAAATGATGAACTATTTCTACGAAAAAAATATATTATATTCGAGTTTAGGGGATGGGACACGAGAACCGATTGTACTTGAAGGTATTGATACTCAAACGAAAAGGGTGTCTTTAATGAAATCACACCCACATTATTCCAGTTGGAATATAGTGTTCAAGCTTGTCCCCTCTAACCATATTAAAATTGACGGAAGGGTTTTAAGGTCAGCGCTGAGCATCATCAAAAACGAAACCTGATCGAGGATGGGGATTTGAAGAACGTTTTCATATCCGAGCTCAAGCAGGTCGCCCTCGAGGAGCAGCCCCTCGAGATCTGCGAGCGGAAAGGGCTCGGTCATCCTGATTACATGTGCGACGCGATCATGAACGAGGTCTCCATCGAGCTCTCGAAGGAGTACCTCAGGCGCTACAACACGATCCTCCACCACAACCTCGACAAGGGGCTCCTCGCCGCTGGGGTGAGCCAGATGAAGTTCGGCGGCGGCGAGATCATCAGCCCGATGTTGATGGTGTACGGGGACAGGGCCACGTTCCAGGCCGACGACGAGCGGATACCCGTCGACGAGATCGCGATCCACAGCACGAAGGAGTGGCTGCGAAAGAACATGCGTTTCATCGACCCCGACATCCACCTCAGATACCAGAGCGAGATCAAGACGGGCGCCGCGTCGCTGCAGGACATCTTCGAGCGGAAGGGCAAGTTCCTGGGAGCGAACGACACGTCGGCGGCCGTCGGATTCGCCCCGCTCACCGAGATGGAGAAGCTGATCCTAAACCTCGAGCGGCACCTGAACTCGCGCGCCTTCAAGCGGGAGTTCCCCGAATCGGGGGAGGACATCAAGGTGATGGGCAACAGGCGTGACCGCAGGGTGGACCTGACCATCGCCATGGCGTTCGTCGACCGCTTCGTCGACGGCGAGCAGGACTACTTCAGGAAGAAGTCCGAGATCGAGGACGCCATCAGGGAGCACGTGAACGCCAACTACGGGTTCGAGGCGGTGAACATAGGCCTCAACGTCCTGGACGTGCGGGGCAGGGGGATCAACGGCCTCTACCTCACAGTCCTCGGCACGTCGGCCGACGGCGGCGACTCGGGCCAGGTCGGAAGGGGAAACAACGTGAACGGCATCATCCCGCTGAATAGGCCCACCTCGTCGGAGGCGGCGGCCGGCAAGAACCCCGTCAGCCACGTCGGGAAGATATACAACGTGCTGAGCTACAGGATCGCCGACGAGATCGCCAAACAGGTCAGCGGCCTCAAGGAGACGTACGTGTGGCTGCTGAGCAACATCGGCCAGCCCATCAACGAGCCCAAGGTCGCGTCGGCGCAGGTGATCCCCGAGGACGGAGTGGACATCAAGGACGTCTCGCGCGAGATCGACGAGATCATAGCCCATGAATTCGATCACCTGGCAGATTTCTGCATGGATCTCGCCCAAGGAAAGATATCCGTGATGTAGCAGAAGAAAAATGATCACCACCTACGACGTCGGCTCCATGCCGCTGAGGATTGGGGAGGACATCATCTGGAGGGGAGCCAGGGCATCACAGACGCTGCTCCCCCTGTTGAAATCCGGGACAGGATCAGAAGATCTACACACGTTCGAGGAAGAAGTGATCGGAGCATTCGTCGACAAGCTGCGCGCGGGCATCGACACGCCGAACTACCCGCAGCTCAGAGACATGAACGAGATGTTCTTCGATCTCATACGCGGCGTCGAGAAGGGCACAGGAGGCCATGTGGCCGTTCGCCCTCCGACGGCGAAGCCGGGCGCCTCGATCCCCGAGGTCGACATCCTCAAACGGAACGCTTCCAAGATATCGGACCTCGTCGAGGGTGAACCTTTCAATCTCAAGGTGTGCGTCACCGGGCCGTACACACTCGCCTCCTTCTTCAGGATCAGGGATGCCAAACTCCTGCGTGATCTGGGCCGTGCCGTCGCCGAGATAGCGGGCCGCTCCCTCTTCGAAGCCAGAAAGGCGAGGGTCGCGATGCTGTTCATGGACGAGCCAGTCCTTGGCTTCCTCAACGATCCCCTCCTCGACTTCGGGTCGGAGGGGAGGGCGGCGCTCCTCGAGGCGTGGGACGGGATCTGTCGAGTGGCATCGGCGAGGGGCGTCGAGACGGGAATCCATTTGCACGAAACGTCCGACCAGCTCTTCTGGGACGTGGAGCACCTGAACGTCGTCGAGTCCCACGTCGACGATCCGCTGTACACGTCCGACGCCGTTAAAGCGCGCCTCGACGAGACGGACAAGCGGCTGAAAGCGAGCATCTGCACCACGATATTCGACGACCTCATAGCCGAAAGGCTCAAGGCCGAGCACGGCGAAGGCGAGGGCGAAACGCAGCAGAGGGTCGGAGAAACCTGGTCCGAGATACGGCGAGGACTCGTCGATCCGTTCACCTTCCTCGAGGACCAGAAGCTGATCCTATCCAGGCTTAGGCTTGTAGTTGCGCGTTTCGGGACCGATCGCGTTCCCTACGCCGGCACCGAATGTGGCCTTAGCAGCTTTCCTACCTATGAATGCGCTATCGAGTGCCTGAGGAGAGCCGACAAGGCTGTAAAAAAGTACAATTCAACATCATCCAAAACAATCGAGTGAGTATTAAACGAACACGGGTGAAATCAGGGAGATGGCCTTCAACTGAGGTATTTCGATAGCTCAAAACGCCTTGCTAAACAGCGCCATTATGGGGGCGGGCGGGGTATATCACCGATCCCTCGACGATGTTCGCAAATTCTGTGAGCCGGTGATCCTCTGTTTTGCCTTTCTCGATTATGTGCACCACCCGTAGTTCCCTGCTGACGAGATAATCCGAGATGATCCTCCTGTGGCACCTCCAGTAGTGCTTCTCGGCGCACATAACCACGGTCTTACCCATCTCGGCTATTCTGATCAGCTCCCCTAATCCAGCCTTGAACCCCTCGGTGAGCGCGTAGTCGGCGTAGTTCCTGAACCCCTTGCTCTTCCACCCTACGTTGGGCGAATCCCCGCCAAGACCCTCTCGCCTGTATCCACCGAGACTCTCCCCCAGCCAAACGTATCGTATACCTTCCGATTCAAGGACCTCCTTGAGGTTGTCCCTGTTGAAGTTGGGGTAGCGTCGAGACATCGGCCACCGCCTCACATTCACGAGGATCTCGATGTCGTGCTCCTTGAGCAGGGCAAGGAACTCATCCATAGTTAGAGTCGAGTGGCCGATTGTGTAGATCAACGAAATATCAAGGGCTGGTCTCGATAAAAATGATTGTGCAACTCGCACACTAAAGATCTATTCAATATTTTAAATAAATGAAGGCTCAAAATTCTTTAATGATGATCGTAGTTAGGTTCTATCCTTTTCAGCTTTCTAATGGCGCTTCAGTCTTCAAGCGTTCCAATCATCTGGAACCTTTCAAGTACATCCTCTCCGTGTGGCGCGTCCGATAATTCATCCGTCAGATCTCTGCCGGCCTCGTGGCTGCCCAGATGGTCGCCGTCCTGCCAGAGGGAGCTTTTCGTGACGTCGTACACCTTGCCCCTGTACGCGATATATTCCTTCGAGTTACCTTTTCCGCTGTACTTGGCGAGTTCTTCTCTGCTGAATTTCTTCGACAAATCAGTGTCACCTCTTTTATTCTGATCGGCCTTTAAATAATAAGATCTCCTGCGGAGGGCCGCCGATCACCCGACGAATTAGATCTCCTGAGACAAGCAGGCCTTATCGAACCCACAGAAAAAGGAAAGAAAATCTTTCCAGAAACTGCTTCATAACTGCCCATACCTGCGCGCCCAAAATCAAATATTATAGACAGGATTCAAGGCAAAGTGGGCATTGCATATGTCAGCGAAAGAAATCAAGGCGCTCATGCGCCGTTGGTTTGAGGCGGCGAACAAAGGGAAGATGGCCTTCGTGGTTGTGTTTGACGAGTTACACGCCGCCGACATAGTCATTCACGGCGGCGCCGGTGAGGAAATATATGGCCTCAAGAACTTCAAACAATTTTGCATGGAGTGGTTCAGCGCGTTTCCCGACCTTCATTTCACCATTGATGACATGGTCGTCGAAGGAGACAGGGTGGCGGTCCGCTCTAAGTGGACTGGCACGCACATAGGTGAACTTGAGGGCATCCCCCCTACAAACAAGAAGGTGACGGTGTGGGAGATCGAGATCGACCGCATTGCTGGGGGCAAAATCGCGGAAATCTGGACAAGGTATGACACACAAGGCGTGATGCAACAACTCGGTCTTGCACCCACACCTATGAAGTGAAGATAATATCCACCTGTCGATCAAGGCTTGTAGGATTATACGCGCATGATGTGAGAAAGCTCTCAGTCTTATATCAAGGGTAAAGGTGATTCTTTAAAGGCGAACTGATTTCCTCCCTTTCGGAAGATGATTATGAGTAATATATCATGCTTTTGCTGAAAGCTGGCCTTCGATTTTTTCGAACCTGTCATGCAGATATCGATGCAGCGATGCGCCTTTTTCCATTGCCAAAGCGTTCAACGCCTTGCTCACGCCGGTCGAATATTGTATCGCCCTTTTCTGAGCCGTGACGATCTCGTCGGGGAGGCCGATCCTCTTCGCGAGCGCCCGAAGCAATGGCTTCCTCGGCGAACTCTCGTCGGTAGACAACCTCATTTCTAGAGGCAATGCGAGACCGAAGTCGACGATCCTCGGATCGGCGAAGGGCAGCCTCAGCTCGACTCCGAGGTCGGCGCAGACCTTGTAATCTCTTTCGTAGTTGATAAGATAGGACTTTGAAACATCGTTCAACATCGCCCTGGACGCCCCCTCCTTCGAGGCGGCATATTGGCGGACGTACTTCTGATACCCGCCAAAGAGCTCATCGCTCCCATTGCCCGAGAAGAAGACGCGGTCGCCGTGCACGGGACGACTCATGACAGCCAGGAGGAGGGGGAGCGCCACGCTCACCTTCATCGGGTCGTCCTCCTCGACGCTGCTGAGGACGGCGTCCAGTTCTTCCTCCAACTCGGAAGTCCCGAATGACCTTACCATGATGGGAAGGTCGAGGCCCTCAGCCGCCCTCTCGGCGGTCTCCAGCTCAGACGAGCCCTCGAGGCCGATGCAGACGAGGTTCACCTGCACACCGAGTCTCTTGAGGTAATGGGCTATGAGTGCGCTGTCGATCCCTCCCGAGAAGCCAAGGGGTACGCTGAAAAGTCCTTGGCAATGGGATTCCACGGATTCGAGGAGAATGGCGTCGAGCTCCCTCGCGGCATCATCCATGGATTTTTCAAATGTCTGCGGCTGTTGAACGGTTCTGACGCATCGGATTTTGACGCCGTCCTCGGTGAGCTTGGCGACGTGGCCCGGAGGGAAGGGCTTGGCCTCCATGCCTACGCTCCATAGTGCCTTCATGTTGGACGCCGCGCCGGCGAGCGTCTCGTTTTCGCCGAGGTACAGGGGGACGACGCCGATGTGATCCCTGCCCAGGACGATCCGATCCCTTTCAGCTGTCGCAGCCACGTACGACCCATTCCCATTTTCTATAAGTCGTCTCAAGCCTTCAACCGGATCTCTGCCTATGGCATCCGCGGCCGCTTGGAGGTCAGAGTGCCCCGTTTTGGACCACAGCCTCCCGTCGAAGATCATCGTGTAGCCGTGCTGGCTGACGGGCTGCGTGGGGTCGAGCGGCATCACCTTAACGAATTTGTATCCGATCATCGCTGAGGATTCGAAATTTGGCGGATCTGGCGGTCTCGCCGAGTGCGTGACGTTTTCACAGTCGGCGACGCCGTACCCGTCCGCGCGATTGGGGGAGGCAGACCTGAGCATCCTAGAAATCAGGGGGGAGACATCGGTACCCTTCTTGCTCAGCAGCGCCGCGATGAAGCCCATCTATCTCGAAAGTCGCTCCTCTGCGGAACAATCAACGAAATGATATAGAAAGAGTAGGGATTCACTTCACAGATTTCTTGCCCTTTGCGGTGATCACGTACTTGCCCTCGACGGGGCTCTCGACGAGGCCTTCGGTCTTCAGGCCCCGGAGCTTCGCCATCACCGTCCGCCACGGGATCCCGGATTTTTCACCGATCTCCTTGCAGCCGGCGGGGTCCTTCATGCTGGTCAGCGCCTTCAGGATTCCCTTCTGCTCGTCAGTCAGTTCCGACATCGGTACACCACAGGAGAACGGGAGCATTGAGGTAAAAAGCCTTTCCTCAGCTCTGCTGGTCTTCGGCCGCCTCGAGGATGGCGTCGACCTGGTCCTCGGTCAGGCGTGCGCCGTGGAGCAGCCTCCCTTTCCTGGGATCGTCGGCGAGTATCGATTCGCGGATGGGGTATGGTTTTTCGAACCTTATGAGGGGTTGGAAGCTGATGGCGCATTTCCAACCGTGCTCTTTGCAGTACGCCTCGTCCTCGGGGGACATCTCCCAGAGCATCTCGACCTTGTCGATCACCCCGTACCCTATGAATGAGTCCCCTGCATCCGTCTTCTTCGCGAGCAGGATGACGTTCCCTCGTTTCCACTGCCTCATGACGCCGGAGTAGTACTTCTTTCGATCGTACACCTGCTTCAGCCATTCGTCCGTGCTGATGCGTAGGATGTAGCCGAAGTTCTCCTCGTCCTGGGACATCGCCATGAACGCAAATAGTTTGATGTACGTTAAAACCTATTCGGGTTTGTCCTCCTCCGGCTCCTCCTCGATGAACTCCGTCAGCGCCCTCTGCTCCGCCTCCTTCTCCTCGAGCTGCCTCCACTCGTCCTCGTTGACGAGGCCGCCGACCTGCTCCTTGATCTGCTTAGCCAGCCTCGGGCCGATGAGCGGGATCTCGACGAGCTTGGCCAATGGCGCCCTCTTCAGGCTCGCGATGGACGTGAAGCCGGAGTTGTACAGCATTCGTGCCCTCACCCTGCCGATGCCCCTGAGGCTGACCAGCGGCAGGAGCTGGACCCTGACGCCGTGCTTCACCCGCTCCCTGAGATGCGACAGGTGCCGCCTGTGGTCCGGGAGTCCCAGCGTCCCCGCGAGCTCGTGCGTAGCGTATAGTAGCCACTCGGCGTTCAGCACGGCGCTGTACCTGTCGCCGGGCTCGACTGAGAAACGCTCCAGGATGTCGCCCTCGGACGTCTCATCGATCCACGCGCCGAGGACGATGGCCGTCTTCACCTCGCCGAGGAACTGCTCGTAATCGACATAATCCTCGCCCTCGGGAACCCGAACGGCGAACTCGTCGCTGTGCTCCCCGACGTAGAGCTCCACGGGCTCCGACTCCCGCCTCCTCGGCCGCAGGATGGGCCGCATGTCGGGCGTGTGGCAGACGAGGTGGAGCCAGGTGAAGTCGGTCACCTCGAGGGCCGCCTTCCTGAGGCCGTCCCTGATGATGACGGCCGACAGGGGGTCGACGTAGAGCTCCGAGACGCGACGGCCGAAGTCCGTCGCGTAGACGTAGTCGCCCTCGTACCGGATCATCCCCTCCCGGCTGAGGTAGCCGAGCATGGAGCCGATGATCTCCCTGATGCCGCTCGGGTTGTAGTGGTACCCGTAGAATGTGCCGCCGAAGAAGTCGAGGAGCCCCTGCTCGGAGTGGGCGTAGTCCGATGAGATCGCGGCCAACGTGTGTCCCCTCAGCGCCGACTCCGACGCGAGCCTGCTGTACAGGCGCTCGGGCTTCGCCAGGACGTAGCTCTCCATCAGGGAGTCCTGCTCGTCCGAGCTCGACGCGATGAGGACCGCCTCGCCGAAATCGTCGTACTGCGGTCTCCCCGCGCGGCCGCTCATCTGCTTGTACTCGAGGACCGAGATCGGGTACATGCCGTACCCGGGCGCGAATCTGCGGTAGCTGCCGATGACGACGGTGCGCGCCGGGAGGTTCACGCCGGCGGCGAGGGTAGGAGTCGCGACGAGGATCTTGATCCTGCCCGCCCTGAAGGCGTCCTCCACGAGCCGCCGGTGCTCCGCCCTCAGCCCGGCGTTGTGGAAGGCCGCCCCCATCGCCACGGAGGATGCCAGCTCGTCCGAGAGGCGCGTCTTCTCCCCGTGGACGAGTATGTCCGCCGAGACCTTCTGGAGCTCCCCCAGAGTTCTCCTGTTCAGGACGCCGTTCAGGGCCGACGCCGCCTCGCGCGCGAGGCTCATCGACCTGAGCCGGCTCTCGACGAAGACGAGTGATTGCCCGCCGTCGAGGACGACGTTCATGGCAATGTTGAGGGCGTCCATCTGGTGCAGCTTCTTGAGGCGCTTGACGCTCCCGTCCTTGAACGTGATGCTCTCCCCGTGCGCGACGCCCTCCCGCAGCTCGACCGGCCTCCACTCGGTCGTCACGCACTCGGCCTTCAGCCACTCGGCGACCTCGTCGGCGTTCCTGATCGTCGCGCTGAGGGCGAGGACCTGCACGTCGGGCTTCATCTGCCTCAGTCGGGCGAGGGCCACCTCCAGTGTCGGGCCCCTCTCGTCGCCGATGAGGTGGATCTCGTCCGCCACGACGAGCGAGATGCCGGCCATCCAGGGCGACCTGTGGCGCAGGAGCGAGTCACACTTCTCGTTGGTCGTGATGACGATGTCGAATCGCTCGAGCCAGGGCGTCGAGCTGTCCAGATCCCCCGTGCTGATCCCGATCTGCATCTTCCGTCCGTCCCGCCGCTCAAGGGCAGCGTATGCCTGGAGGGTCTCGTACTTCTCCCACGCGAGGGCCCGAAGCGGCGTCAGGTAGAGGACCTTGCCGCCCCGCTCCATGACGTGCTTCAGGGCGCAGAGCTCCGCGATCAGGGTCTTGCCGCTGGCTGTCGGGCTGGCGAGGACGAGGTTCCTGCCGTCGAGGACCCCCGCGGCGATGGCGTCCTCCTGCGGCGGATAGAGTTCGACGTAGCCCCGCTTGTGGAGGATCTCCTTTACACTTTGAGGGATGTCGAGATCGGCGACCTTCAGCTGAGCAGCCCCAGACTACCTTAAGGAGAGGCTAGGAATATTAATCTAGAGGACGAGATGGTTTGACGCGTGAAAGCACATGTTCGTCGAGAAGTCGATCCTGTATTTCACGGAGGCTGGCGAGCCGAACACCGATAAAGTGCTCGAGGTCACGAAGAGACGGGCAGAGGAACTCGGCATCAGGGACGTAATCGTCGCGTCGACGTGGGGCGGAACGGGCGTGAAGACCGTTTAGGTCTTCAAGGGCTACAACGTCGTAAAGCCCAGGAACCTCTAACTCGACCCCCGGTGCAACCATCCAGTTCTGTCCACCATTTCTCGAATTTCACCCGGGACGGAATTTCGGTTGATTGCATAAAGAGTTGGTTTCGGGGTTCACTATGCGCGCTTGTAGATGCCTGGCCTGGGCGAGTAGATCGTGCCGTCCCTCATGAGCACGCCGATGAGCTTCGCCGCCTCCGCCCGGCTGATCTGGTGGTCCTGGAGGAGGGCATCGAATAGGGCCTCGTCCTTCACAACCCCGGTCGTCCGCTCCATATCGGAGACGACGTTGAGGACCTTCTGGAGCTGGACCTGGAGGCTCCGGGGCTTCCCCGTGTAGATGAGGTCGATGTCGATCTCGCCCGTCGCGACGTCGATGCCGACCTGCTCGAGGCTGTGCTGCATGAGGGCGATGACCGCCTCCGCGTCCTCGACCGTGATCTCGTTCCTCATGTGGACGCGCGCCCTCGCCTCGGCGAGCCTGACGAGGGACTCGAGCTGCCGCGCCGTGATGCTGATGGCCGACGCCTCGCCGCCCTCCACCGACGCCGTCCTCATCTTGACGTAGAAGTCCTTGAACCTGTTCACGACATCGTCCGTCATCACAGGCCTGATCCGCTTCGAGTAGCTGATGTACTTCCTGATGAGCTCAGAGCTGATGGGGGCGGTGACAGATGAGCCCGCTGACCTGTGGAGCCCAAGTATGTGCTCCGCCATCCGGGCGTCCCTTTCCGACTCCGGCTTGTCCTGGAGGATGAATATGAGGTCGAATCGGCTGAGGATCGTGATGGGCAGGTTCATGTTCTGGGCGACGGTCTGGTACGGGTTGTAGCGGCCGAGGGTCGGGTTCGCGGCGGCGAGTATCGACGTCCTCGCGTTCAGGGTCGCCACGATCCCGCCCTTCGCGATGGAGACGACCTGCTGCTCCATTGCGGGGTGGATGGCACTGCGGTCCTCCTCTCGCATCTTGTCCATCTCGTCGATACAGCAGATCCCCTTGTCGCCGAGGACCAGGGCGCCCGCCTCTAGGATGAAGTTGCCGGTGCCGCCCTCCTTCACGACGGCGGCCGTGAGCCCAGCGGCCGTCGAGCCCCTGCCGGTCGTGTAGAGGCCGCGCGGCGCCGTCCGCGCCGCGTACTGGAGCATCTGGCTCTTCCCCGTGCCCGGGTCGCCTATGAGGAGGAGGTTGATGTCACCCCTGATGTTGACGTCCGGCAGCTCCTTCGTGACGCCGCCGAAGAGGAGGTACATGATCGCCTCCTTTATCGACTCGTTCCCGTAGATGGAGGGCGCCATGGACTGGAGCAATCGCCGGTGGACCCACGGGTCGGAAGCCAACTCCCTGATCCGGGCCTCGTCCTCGGACGTGATCTCGAGAATCTCCATCTCCCGCCCGCTCACGTCGACGCTGTTCGCATCCAGGACGAGGTCGAAGAGTCTCAGCGCCCCGCCGCGCCCCTGCCGCTGGATGAGTCCGATGGTGCCCGTGACGCTGATCCGGTCGCCGGGGCGGGCGATGTCCACGATGTCGTCCCTGAGGTCGACGTTCAAGGACCGCGGCAGCTGGCCCGGGGGCAGCTCCTCCGGCCTCTCCTGAATCGTGACCCGCTGCGAATCGATGAACACCGACTCCTTGGGGACGAGCTCGAAGCCGCGGCGGCTGTTGCAGGATTCGCACTTGATCGGCGTCCTCAGGTACTGCCCCGTCTGCTCGACGTAGCTGGTCTCGCCGCATGCGCTGCACTTGAACGTCGCCTTCATCAGGAGCGGGGTCACGGCCGTCGACCTGACGATGATGCCGCTCGCCATGACGAGCCTGCCGATCTGCTGGGCGCCGATCTTCCGAAGGGGCGTCTCGACGGGCAGACCCCTCAGCCTGACGTGTGCTTCTCGGATGGCGTCGGCGTACGCACGATCACGCATCCGCAGCTTGAGTATGGCTGAGGTATCGAAGGATGGCATATAGTCGTCTGGGCTCGCCATGACGTTGCGCGCTAACTCGGCGTCGAAGGCGTAGAGGTCCCTAAAGTCGACGAGTAGGGACTTGAGGCCATTGACGGCCATCTCGGAGATGTTCTGCTCGTACTTGATGTTGCCCTGCTCGTCCCTGAACCCCTCTATGAAACGGGAGAAGGCCTCCTCGGGGGTCGTGAGCCTCGACCGTTCCATCTACCTCTCCCCCAGACCTCTCAGCTCCTTCCGCCAAGAGGAGATCCGTTGGTTCAGCTCCGAATAGAGCTCCGCCTCCTCCGGCTGGAGGTCCCTGAGCTGGTGTGCCGAATCGGAGGACGCCAGCCTAGTGACCTTGCCTATCCTGCTCTCCAGGACGTCCCTGAACATCCCCCTCAGCCTGTTGAGATTCGACACGCGAGTTTCATCGCCGCCCGCCTCCCTCAAGAGTCGAGACAGTGTGAGGTACGCCCTGGCGTAGAAGTTGTTCGGAAGCGGGGAGATCTGGCCCAGGGGTTGAAACCGCTCCCTATAGTGGATCTGGGTCCACTCGTCGCCGCTGAGCCCGTCGTCCGCGAGACGGGCGAGCCCACCCTCCATCAGCTCCCACGCGACCCAGAGGTCCACCACCAGCTCCTTGCTCGCCTCCGTCTCGCCCACGATCATCCCGGCCGTCTCGATCCGGGGGATGTTCCTCGTCGCCACGAGACGAACGGGCATGTTTTCGAACTCTAAGCGCGGGCTATCCGGCGATGACGACAACCTCGATCCATCCGAGATCTGTACCAGCTTGGTAGTATACCTTTCCCTCCACTTGACGAGAGCAACTTAAGTCGGGCCGAGCCTTAAATCTGTCCACGATGGCGGGTTAAGAGAGCATGGTGACACGTGGCACAGAGGAGGGCATC
>Ga0315280_10000534_pt1 | contig 70708 bp, 75 predicted proteins | sample YL17G06_40_MG_FD_203697 | JGI IMG/M metagenome (GOLD analysis project Ga0315280, IMG submission 203697) | Sediment microbial communities from Yellowstone Lake, YNP, Wyoming, USA - YL17G06_40 | ecosystem: Environmental > Aquatic > Freshwater > Lake > Sediment | place: USA: Wyoming | collected... | reverse complement strand
GAAGGTAAGAGACTACTACGACAGGGCTACAGCCTTTGCCCAGACACAGAAGGAACGAATAAAGGAAACCACAGGCAGACTCCGTGACATGGAGGAAGCTGCTAAAGGATTGCCCAGCCTTATCTAACCACCCCAAATTCTCTATTCATTATGGCGCAAGAAGGGGAGGGCTTGCCCTCCCCTTTGTCATTGCGAGAGCTTTGCCTTAAAAGGCAGTATTTTAGAGGTTAGTTTAAAAGTCAAGTTTCTCTAACTTTAACTGTTCACCCTCTGCGACAACGGCTGATACACTCCATTTACAAGTGAAATCATGGTGTATCATTACAAGGCGTTTCCGTGGATGAAATATATTCCCCAAGTTCCATTCCACGGTAACTGAATGACAAGTGGGGAAGGTAATTGTTTCAAGCTTTTGGATAATTTTAATATGTCTATAAGGACTTTCAAAATGTCCATGAATGGGTGGTAGTTGGCTCATTTCTCTATCAATTCATAAAGGTCAATATCCCCATTCGGTTGTTTCCATAACACCATTTGTGAGTCCAGAAATTCGAAAGTATAGACTTTCCCAACCTCTAAAAGATTAGAATCTATTTCAAATCCATCGTCATCCACAGTGACGGGAGATGCAGAAGTAGCCAAATATTCTTTTGTCATCTCTTCCACTAACATATCCGTTGTATCACCTAACATCCAATCGACGGATGCAGTTGGACGCTTCTCCAATATACTAATGCCACTCATATTTTATCCTCCCATACTTTACTAATATCCAAGCTATGTTGCTCACTTATGCGTACAAGTTCTTTTAATATTCGCTGTAACTCTTCGTTAGAATATTCTAACACTTTCATATAATATGTCCCAATGAGCAGAAAAAGGAAAACCTTAGGAATATCTTTTCTATTGAAATCCAAATGGTCTTTTAATAGTTGTTTAGGCTCCATGGGGCCACTTTGGTGATGAAGTTTGAAATCATCACCGATTTTACTATCCAATATCACGCTAGAATCATAAATGCTAATATTCGGAATTATCATTTCAGGAGAAGTCATCTTTTTAAGGTACCATTGGTTTAACTGGTCAAAGTCATATTGGGGCATAGGTAATATCCAATTAGTAATAAGCAGTATCTCTTTTATCTTACCAATCGGCGCAACGGAATTAACTATTTCTACATTTTTCACAAACTCAGGCAGATGACTAGCCCTATGATTAGTTTGCTCAAGCACAATCGCAAGGTGTTCATATCTCCACCTTATTAACTTTTTGTCCTTCGAATCCTTTATTCTTACACCTGGCTCACGGAATTGCCCTTGCGGCGGTGCTTTTGCCAATGCGTCAAAAACTTTCCGTGCTGGAGTAAGTAATTGTGTACTTTGGTCAAATTCTAATCTAAGTTCAGACCTAACTAGCTCCATTTTAAGTCCCTCAATGTTATTCATATTATGACCCTAATCTAAGATGTAGTCAAATCAATATATTGTTCATATTACTGGTCTTGTGCTGATAATTCTGGGTTTTCATTATAATTTTATATCTATTCAGGCTTTTAGGGCAACCTACCTACTTTTAAGGCTGATGTCACTATTTAGGCAAAGTCCATCGCTAGCGAAGTGTGGCAATCTTTGCTCTCATTAATCTGATACCATCCCTCTAGCCTTTCGTGGCACACACCTGTTCGCCGCCTGAACTACCAGAGCCAGACTCATCAGGTAGTCATCATGACCATCGCCGGGACCAACAAAAAAGTTCAAGGTCTGGTTAGGCCTGTAGATGCTCTTGGCTTTCTCTAGCTCAAACATCAGCTCCCTGTAATCTTCAGAGCCGTCCTGCTTATAAAGCTTGAGCCTGCCTGAGTTAATGGCAGCCAACAAATCGAAACCCGCTTCTGACTTCGTCTTTTGGGTGAATTTAAAGGGTAAAACTTTGCTACCTAATGACTTACGCAAAAAGCTGGTGATAGGCTCGCCGACACCCGTGGCGTCGGTAACAATTCGACTGCAATTCCAGACATTTTTGAGTATGTCCACCATCTGAGGATAGAGCTCTGAGTGCTTCTTGCCCACCCAGCTATAGTGCTCCACCACATGCATTTTGGGCTCCTTGGCCATAATGTCAGTAGCATTATGTATAACCTCGGCAACGGTTATGACCGTGGCATCCCTACCTGAGCGAGTTAGAATCTCGTCTTCAAGCTGTTCGGACTCGCCAGCGAAATCTATACCAGCTACATAGCTCCTACATTCCCCAGGTTGGCTAAGTCTAGAATGGTTGCCTCGGAGCTGGACGATTTGCTGGCTTGTCAGGAAGCCACCACCACCTCGAATTGGCAGGAGGGCATATTGAGTCCTGAACAAGGGATGCTCTTCGCCGAGGCGCTCCCGCTCAGACTCAACAAAGTCTTTGTAGCTAGAATTGTATTTGCCTACTTCCTGCCAGTCATACCGGAAATGGCGTTTGATACCGTCCTTCTTCTCCAGTTCCAGGTTAGTCTGTTTGACCTCTTCAAGCAAGGTGGTATCATCCCAGGTTGTGCCATAGTGAACAGTGGTGGCGTTTGAAGCTGAGGCCATTGGCCTGAATTCCTTGGTATATTTGTCCCTGGCTACGTCTTGGGACTCATCGATCTCTAAAAGGATGCCAGTAGTATGACCGACAACTGAGCTAGACGCATCGGCAGACAGGAATATCTGTCTGGCATTGCCCAGCCTGACCATGTAGCCAGCCTCGGTGAACCAGATGCCACCGAAGCCGAAATCGTCCAGCCTTTCCTTAAGCCGGCTCATAGAGATGATTGTCTGCGGCTTGAAGGTCGGGGAACATTTGATGGCGTTACCACCGGCAGCCATGAACATTGTCAGCAGCAACACTTCGAGGTGGGCAGAAAGCTCATTCTTACCACCCTGGCGGGCAATCTCGACTGAAAAAGTCAAGCCCAAATTGCCTTGAATACTTTCCAAAACTGCCCTGGCTACTTCTTGCTGGTACGGTCTCAGTACCAATTTCTAAACCCTCTCCTCTCGATTCTTAAAGCCGAAGTATTATTCACCGCTACTATCATTCGGAGCTCCACGTCTGCTGTCATTCTGAGCGTAGCGAAGAATCTAGACCCTTCGCTTTGCTCAGGGTGACATAAGGATATTTGAATCTGCCTGGGATTTGATGCTTAGTGCTTGGGATTTATTATATCCAGGATCTATCTGATTAGAGCCTTTATCCCCAAAGGTACGGCTATTTCGGTCAATACCCTGGTGATAGCCTCCTTAAGCGACTTCTTCTGTTCCTTGGTGATGTTGTAGCGAGTGGTGACGAGGCGAGCGATGGTGCTAGCTACCTTAAGATGAAGGTCGAATCTCTCCGGCTTCGCCACTATAAGTTCCCTGAGTTTAACACGGAGTATAGCAATCTCCTCATCAATGCCATCTATGCTTCTGGCTTCCTCAAGCTCCAGCCTTTCGGCTTCATTGAGTGCCTGACTGTAAAACCCGTGCCTTTTGCCTTTTGTGGCGCTTTTTCTTGCCATTTTCCATTGCCTTGATAAGCCCATAGACGAGAACATAGGCAGCTAAGTCATACCTCCGCTCGTCTAAAGCTATCTTCAATAATTTCGCCATAATCAGCACTATATTAGCACTAATGTTCTAATAAGACAAGCCAATCCTGTCGCTCTTTAGTATTATCCTCTCCTGGCACTTGCTTTCTTGCCATTGCGAAGCATGCAGTGCTGAAGCAATCTATTGACAGTAACGTAAGCTTCTTCGCTGCGCTCAGAATGACACCCGTAGCTGCGACCCTTTAGGGTCGCCCTGGTGTGGTTTCGGCGGGGCTAAAGCCCCGCAGCTACATGTCCGTTTCGCAAACACGCTCTCCTTCGACAGTACAGACAGACTTGGGATGAATCAACCGGTATGCTATACTTGTAGCCCAAAAGCTGTTAATTTCACTCGCTCCGGAGGCTGATTCATGAGAGATAAACTCAGGTTTGTTCTTTTTTTGTGTGCCACTTTGCTGCTACTGGCATGTGCTAATCCGACACTGAAACATCTTGAGCAGGGTGACGCCTATCGTGGCCAGCAGCAATGGGATGAAGCTATTAGCGAGTATAGTAAGGCAATCGAGCTCAACCCAAACCTAGCCTCAGCCTACAGCAAACGGGGCCAGGCTTATATCGCCAAAGAAGACTGGGACCAGGCTCTCAGTGATTTGAACAAGGCGCTAGAGCTGGACCCCAAACTGATTGAGGCATATAGTCACCGAGCCTCCGTTTATCATGCTCAGGAGCAGTGGGACATGGCTATCGCCGACTTAAATAAGGCTATCGAACTCGACCCGAAGCTGGCTGTGGCCTATAGTAATCGGGGCTTGACTTACGCCAGCAAGGGGCAATTCGAGCAGGCTCTTGCTGATTTGAACAAGGCTATCGAGTTAGACCCTAAGCTGGCCGAGGCATATTACAATCGAGGCTTAGTCTACAATGGCCAGGACCGCTGGGATATAGGAATTGCAGACCTGAGCAAGGTAATCGAGCTTGACCCGACCAATTTCATGGCCTATAACGACCGTGGCTCTGCCTATACTAATATCGGGCAACTGGATGCAGCTATCTCCGACTTAAACAAGGCTATCGAACTCAAACCTGACTATGCGCTGGCCTATTACAACCGTGGCCGGGCCTACAAAGAACAGGAGCAATGGGAGCCAGTCATTGCCGACCTCAGCAAAGCCATAGAACTAGAACCAAATCTAGTCATCTTCTACCAGGAACTGGCCGAAGCCTACATTGGTCGGGCTTACAGCTATGGAATCAAAGGACAATGGGACTTAGCTTTAGCTGACTTAAACAAGGCCATAGAGCTCGAACCAAGATTAGCCGACCTTCCCAGAAGCCTGGCTGAAGCCTACATTGGCCGGGCCTTCATTTATGGCACAAAAGGGCAATGGGACTTGGCTATCACTGACCTGAATAAGGCAATCGAACTTGTACCCAATCTAGCCCTGGCATATAACAATAGGGGCTATGCTTATAGCAATACGCTACAACTGGATGAAGCAATCGCTGACTACAGCAGGGCAATTGAGCTTGCCCCTGATTATGCTCTGGCCTATTACAATCGGGGAATTAATTACTATCAGAACGGACAAACTGACCTAGCCATTGCCGACTTCAACAAAACTATCGAGCTATCAGACGACCCAGACCTAGTTGCTGCAGCCACGGAACGCATAGCAGAGATCCAGCGTAGGAAATAGCGCCAGACTCTAGCTCGCACTACTAAATCCTAATATCTAAGCTCTAAACAAATTCAAAATTTCAAATATAAATTTCTAAAACATTCGGGACTTGAATTTAGGGCTTAGGATTTGTTTGGGATTTGGAACTTATCCTCAAAGAAGGCGGCTATTTTCTCCCCCAGCACTGCCTCATATCCCAACCAGAAATGGTCAGCTTCAGAGATAAGTTCAAATTGCTTCGGTTCAGCCGCCTCTCGGTCCAACAACTTCGCCTGGTCAAGCGGCACAACAAAATCATTAGTCCCACAGATTATGAGCTTGGGCTTGGTGCAACTCTTCAATTGCGATAACTGTGATATGCCAAGAGGCAGTGAAACGAGTGCTACCGCCTTGACTCTCTCATCAGCGCAGGCAACAGGCAAAGCTACAGCAGCGCCAAAGGAATAGCCCAGCAGCCCCAATCTGTTACTATCCACCGCAGGCTGGGAAACAAGCCAACTTATGGCTGCTGTTACATCCTCTTGTTCAGCAATGCCATCCCCATAGCTGCCCTGGCTGCCACCCACACCACGAAAGTTAAACATAAAAGCAATTGTAGACTTTTCAACCAAAGCCGAACTTACCGCCAGAATAACGTTGTTATCCATTGAACCACCATAAAGAGGATGAGGATGGCACAGCACTACTGCGGGGAGAACTTCATCGCCGTCAGGAAGATAGCAAAGACCTTGAAGAATAAGCTTACCACAGGGAAAAGATACAGCGCTCTGTCTCAGTCTTTCTTCTCCCGTTTGCTTTCCCACCAGGCCTTAAGTCTGGCACGTACTTCTTTTTCGTAGCCCTGGTCACTGGGCGAATAGTAGCGCTTTCCCTTAAGTACAGTTGGCAGGTTCTGCTGTTCAACAAAGTGGCCCGGGTAATCGTGGGCATATTTGTAACCTTTCCCATATCCAAACTCGCGCATCAACTTGGTCACCGGATTGCGCAGGTGAAGTGGCACTGGCTCATTACGACTTCGTTCAACATCTTGCTGCACCTTGGAGTAGGCTTCATATAGGGAATTACTTTTTGGCGCCGCAGCCAGATAGGTTACCGCCTCAGCCAGAGCTAGGCTGCCTTCGGGCATGCCTATAAAGTGTACTGCCTGTTGCGCAGCCACAGATACCATCAATGCCTGAGGGTCAGCCATGCCCACATCCTCAGAAGCAAAGCGCACCAGTCGCCGGGCAACATAAAGAGGGTCTTCCCCAGCCTCGAGCATTCGTCCCAGCCAATATAACGCTGCATCCGGGTCGGAACCGCGTAGCGACTTATGAAGTGCCGAAATAAGGTCATAATGTTGGTCGCCATCCTTGTCATAAAGCAAAGCCCGACGCTGCAGCGCTTCCTCAATAGTCTCTAGACTAAGTCTACGATGCCCGTTAGCCTCGGACGCAGTGGCTTGAGTTGCTATCTCTAAAGCATTGAGCGCCACTCGAGCGTCGCCATTAGACATAACAACTAAATGCGCTAAAGCGTCTTCAGGCAGCTCTACCTTCAATTTCCCCAGCCCCCTGTCTTCGTCCTTAATAGCTCGTTCGACGATAAGACGAACCTCTTCATCAGTTAATGAATTCAGGGTAAACACCCGGCATCTGGAGAGCAGTGCGGAGATAACCTCAAAGGAAGGATTCTCCGTGGTAGCACCGATGAGAACAACCACACCATTTTCCACGTATGGTAATATGGCATCTTGCTGAGTTTTATTAAATCGGTGAATTTCATCGATAAACATGACAGTCCGTTGTCCCGAAAGCTTACGCCTGCGCCTTGCCTCGTCCACAATGCGGCGCAAATCAGCTACACCAGCGCTAACAGCGCTCAGCGGGCTAAAATGCGACTTGGTAACATTGGCTATAACATAAGCCAAAGTTGTCTTGCCGTTGCCCGGTGGTCCCCAAAGAATCATCGAAGGCAACCGGTCTGATTCGATGCACTTTCTCAGCACCCGCCCCTCGCCCACCAGATGCTCCTGCCCCACGAACTCGGCAAGACTGCGCGGTCGCATTCTGGCTGCCAAAGGTACATCGTGAAGCAACCCCTCGTCCTCCACAGACACTTCCTCCCCCTTCGCTTCCAACTTACCCAAGTCGAAAAGAGTCATGCTAACCCGTCTTCTCCTCCCTCTCCGCCACCTGAGCCAGCTTGGCTGCTCTGTCGTAATAGTTCTTAATCCTGTCCACGTAAATCAATTCTGATATTACCACAGTGACGTTGGTAAAACCTTTGGCTCCGTAGAAACTACCATCTCTCATTTCGGCATTGGGCGCCAACTCTCGCAAGCGATTACCTAAGACCTTAATCATATCAACATTAGCTTTTCCAGCCGGCGCCGAAAGAAGATACAGAGCTCTGCCGGCATCTTCCAATTTGCAATCAACCGACAATCGCATCAAAGCCAAATTCATCGCTTCCATAACTCTGAACGTCTCTGAACTCTTCTCCTCAAAGCCTGGTGCCCTTCTCCACGGAAATATTGATGATGACAATTGCGCCTTGCCCACGCCTATCGCCGTCCAACCAAATATAGTCTGGGCTATATCACCAGCATCGAGCATTTTGCCGATAACATATTTCGAACCAGCCATCTCACCCGCACAAAGAAGGTCATAGAACGGAAGGGCTAACTCTCTATTCAAGCTGCCCATCTTCTGGGGTGGTGGTATATTCCCTAGCATTCCCAAACCCCCATTATCCGCCAAAATCACAGCATCAGCTATCTTATCGATAGCCTTGAGACATATAGCGGTATTATGAACACGCTGCGGGTCATCTAGCTCAGAGTCAAAGGGTAAAACGAGAAGCACATAGACCGGCTTATCTACATGGCGTTCCTTGAGCAACTGCGCTATTACCGGAACTCCTCCTGAACCAAGGCTCCCAGCGGCACCGGCGACAAACAGAAAGGCATCTGTATTGACAAAAGCGCCAAGCCTCATGGCTAACATCACCCGCTCGCTTTCCTGGCGCATTAATTTAACGCCAGCTTCAGTCGACTTATCACCAAGCTCAACAGAACTACGAATCAACACAGGTTTCAACCACTCCCACCCAGGCTTGGTCAATTCATCTAGAAGGGCTTGATTATTATTAACCGCATAGGCGCATGTAATTATGTTGACATGCCGCTCAGTTCTTGCCATCTTATTTAATTCGGCAAACTCACGAGCCAGCTTACAACCACAATCTCCAACACCGATAACCATAAATTTCATAGTACTTTTATCTCCTTGCCCAAAAACTAGCAGATATATGCCTTTATGTCAAATAAATCTTTTTACTCGAAAACGATACAATTTTATCGGCTCTTCGGCTGATATGCCAGCCTTAGCTCGGCAAATTCCGATTTGCTCCTCAACGCTGTCCACACCTTTGAGGTTAGGCAGCAATAGCCCGCGCCTGAAACCGCATTCCACAATTACACCATATTCCTTCGGGTCAAGCTGGTCAACGCTTCGCACCGGCTCCGGTTCAGTAAGAACATCCACGCTGTATTCAAGGTCATCCAACTCAGAAGCTTCAACCGGCGTAAACCGAGGGTCTTGCGTAGCTGAACTTATGGCATTGGCTACGATTTCCTCAGCTATGTTCTGCCTTGTTGGCATAAAAGTACCAATACAACCCCTCAATTCACCACGTTTCTTAATAGACACAAAAACTCCAGCTCTCCCCTTCATCTCGGCACTAAGCTTTTTTGGCCTGAACATCTTGCCGTGGCGGACATATTTTTCTACTGCCTCTTCAGCCAACTTCGCTATCGGATGACGCTGCTTTGCCATGCGACCGCATCCTTTCCGGTTATCTTAATATTATCCCGGCATAACCTACCACACTGCCATAATCGCCAGATGTGTCACCGCTAGTCTGATACTTAACCAGTTCCGCTTTTTTAGCGCCCAATTCTTTAGCAGCAGAGATAAGGCTAACTACCGGTGCATAACCGCACATTGATATATCAAACTTATCAACTCGTCTTAATAACTCGTCCTCATCCAAATCCAGTATGGCCTCAATAGCTTGACTATCCTTCCTCCGAGCAATTTCATGCGGCTCATAATGGGTCATGTCACTGCTGGCCAGGATTATAATCCCCTTCTTCGACTCCTTAATCGCACTGGCCAATTCCCTGCCGATTTTCTTATATATGGCACCGCTGGCATGGGCAAGAACTATAGGCACTATCCTAACATCTGGTTTAAAATACTGCAAAAATGGCACCTGAACCTCAAGCGAGTGTTCAAATTGATGTGCCAGATAGTCTTCTTCTAAATAGCTTGAGGAGACTAAAATTCGCTTTCCAAGCTCCGAGTTAATCTCTGTCTCACCTAAAGGCGTTTTCCACGCCCCTTTCGACATGATACTAAAAGCCTTCCCTCGCCCGGTGTGATTAGGGCCAAGGATGACAAAGGTATCCTTGAATTTGACCCTAGATATGACCGCCGCAGCTACTGCACCCGAGTAGATATATCCGGCATGAGGCGAAACCAGTCCGATTACCTCAACTTTCTCCACCCTGTCATCCACCATGCTTTCAATCATCCTCTTGAGCCCATCTGATGAACCTGGGTAAAACTGTCCGGCAGCAACTGGATTCCTAATCATGGTGACCCTCCTTATGAAGCTGAGACCTGACGAGACCAACCAACCGTCTTAATATTAAGCTCAGCTCCGCAAAACTTGCATTTGGAACCGTTGACGCCCACCACGTGAACATCGTAGCCAAACCTCTGAATCACCACTTTGTCGCAGGAGTAACAAACAGTGTTTTCCGCTCCGTGACCGGGGACATTGCCCAGATAGACAAAACGCAGCCCGGCCTTTTTGCCAATATCATAACCCTTCTCCAGGCTAGCTATCGGGGTCGGTGGCAAATGCATCAGGTTATGGTGGGGATAAAATCGAGTCACGTGCCATGGCGTCAGCTCTCCCAGCTCATCCCGCATCCAGCCAGAGATACCTTCCAGCTGCTCATCATCGTCATTCATCGTCGGGATCACGTTGGTCACCACTTCCACATGCATACCCCACTTCCGCTGAGCCCTTACAGCCACCTCGAGAATACCTCGCCACCGTGGGATTTTGGCCAAGTCCCGGTATAAGGCATCAGAAAAACCCTTGATATCGACCCGCCAGGCATCAAGATAAGGCCCGATGGTATCCAGAGCCTCAGGCGTTAGATAACCGTTCGTCACATAACCTGTGTAAAGGCCATCCTTTTTGGCCAGTTTCGCCGAATCCAGCGTGTATTCAAACCAGATGCTCGGCTCGTTATATGTCCAGGTGATACTGCCACAATTACGCTGCTTTGCCAACCTCACAGCCTCTTCTGGTGATATGCGGCGCGATTCATCTGGCATCTCAGCTGGCTCCTCAACGCAGGAAATCTGCCAGTTTTGACAATGCTTACAATGGAAATTACACCCCCAGGTGCCTAGAGACAAAGCCAGACTCCCCGGAAAAAAGTGGAACAATGGTTTTTTCTCAATAGGGTCAACGGCTACCGAGGAGGCCTGAGCGTAATTAAGGACGTGAAGAACACCGCCATCGTTTCGGCGCACCCGACAAACCCCAAACTTACCCGTGCCGATAACACAACGCCATTGACACACATTGCAGCGTACCCTGGAGTCAGGAAGCTTTTCATAAAGTAAACCTTCAACCATAGGCCAAACCACACCCTATACAAATTATATCACTTCAACCTGACCATTATAAGAGCCTGTTCACCCTCGCCTTCCACCCAGAAACCTGAAATTCTAATATCTAAGCTCTAAACAAGTTCAAAATACAAGTTCTCAAATGTTTTGAATTTGTTTAGGATTTCGTTTTGGTGCTTATAATTTGGTATTCAGGTGGCGGCGGAGGAGCAGGCAAGAGCCACTAGACAATGCTCAAAACTTAGTTTACAATTCCTTGGATGAAACCTGGAAGGGGGAGTCAATGATTCTAGAACTCGATGAAGCGCAAAAAATACTCCAGAAGAATGCCCGTGACTTCATGGAACGAGAAATAATCCCCATTGCCGATGAATATGACCGCAAATATCACCCCCTGCCCAAAGACATAGCTCTAGACCTGCTAAAGAAGCTAGTCTCTCTCGGCTATGTAGGCTCAACTTTGCCTCCAGAGTATGGCGGTCAAGGCCTGGACCTCATCTCATACGCTGTCCTCGGCGAGGAACTCGCCCGCGCTTACCTCAGCTTAGGCATGATTGTGCTGATGCAGGACGGCGGTGTGCTCCCTATAATAGTCGCACACGGTACCCCTGAGCAAAAGGCAAAGTACATCCCAAAGATAATGTCGCTGGAAAAAATCAGCTGCTTTTGCTTGACCGAGCCTGATGTCGGCTCTGGGGCCCGGGATTTAAAAACTTCAGCCGTACTTGACGGAGACCATTATATACTCAACGGTACCAAAACATGGATAACCAACGGTGGCATCGCTGACCTGGCAGTCGTCTTCGCCTCCACCGACCGAAGCAAAGGAGCTAGAGGCATTTCCTGCTTGCTTGTCGATAAGGCTGAGTCGCCATTTGCTACCAGGGAGCTGCCCAAATTGGGCTGCCGCTCTTGCCCCACTTCAGAACTGAATTTCGAGGATTGCCGCGTGCCCAGGAGTAACCTGATTGGCACGGAGGGCAGTGCCTACCTATTGGCGCTCGCCGAGCTAGCTAAACTTCGAGTAGCCGTGGCTATAGGAGCAGTAGGCTTAGCTCAAGCCTCGATTGACGCTGCCGTCAAATATGCTCAAGAACGAAAGCAATTTGGTCGCCCTATCGGCAGCTTTCAGCTCATTCAGGAAATGATTGCTGATATGGCCATCATGACCGATGCCGCCCGCTTTCTCTGCTACCGAGCTTTATACCTTATAGGCAAAGGCCAAATTCCCTTCAAAGAAGCCTCTATGGCAAAAGCTTACAGCACCGAAATGGCTGTTATGGTAACCTCCAAAGCCATCCAGGTACACGGCGCCTACGGCATCTCCGAGGAATACCCTGTTGAGCGCTATTTCCGCGATGCCCGCACTCTTACTTTCCCCGATGGCGCCACACAAATTCAAAAACTAGTCATCGGCCGTGAGATGCTTGGCATATCAGCCTTCGTCTAGGACGCTGCGCTTTTCTCTGTCATTCTGAGGTAGCGGAGCGACCGAAGAATCTCATGGAGAGGGACAGGTTGAGGGTGATGCTCGTTATCGGCTTAACTGGCAACTTCGGCACCGGCAAGACCTCAGTATCTCAAATGCTGGCTGAACTTGGTGCCGTCATAATCGATGCCGATAAGTTAGGTCACGAACTTCTCCAACCCGATACCGAGACCTATAGAGAAATATTGGCAGCTTTCGGCAAGTCTATACTAAAGCCCAACGGGGAAATAGACCGCAACAAGCTAGGCAAACTCGTCTTCGCCGACGCCGCGGCCCTAAACCGACTCAACCAGATAATGCACCCCAAGATGTACGAAATTGCCAAGGGAAAAATAGAGGAATATCTCAAGACAGATACTAAAATCGTAGTCCTCGAAGCTGCCCTGCTCATCGAAGCCGGCTGGACACCGCTCGTAGACCAGGTCTGGATTACCATAGCGCCAGAAGCCACAATAGTAAGACGGCTTAAAAGCGGAAGAGGGTTAAAGGAAGAACAAGTCCTGGCTCGCCTCTACACTCAGATGTCACCGGAGGAAAAGGCGAAGCGGGCTGATGTAGTCATCGACACCGATTGCCCCCTCGATGAGCTCAGAACAAGACTAACCGAGCTATGGCAAAACCTACTGTAGAGACAGACCTGAAGGTCTGTCCACCTCGGATATAGCGAAATGCCAAAGTCAAAGCTCAAAGAGGAATTCAAAGGCCGAGTTTACGGGTTTGCATTGGATGTTATCAAACTTGTTGAGCAATTGCCTGAAGGGAACAAACAAGGAAACACAACGTATAGAATTACCAATTTACTAAACTAAACTCAAAAACCTGAGCGCAATAAACATTGTGATGTATGAAACATCAAAATACGCTGCCATTCGGCTTATATCCTTAAACTTTGCCCATTCTCGCTCCAGCCAACGCGGTGGCGCTAGGACACTGAGAGCGAAATAATCAGCCAAACCTTCATTAAAAATCTTTCCCTCACTGTCTACCCTCGAAAACACAGGGGTGGTTTTATGGTGAGCTAAGATATGGAAAACCTCGTGGAATAAGAAAAATCTTCTTGCGGTAGGGTTTTCATTGCTATTAAGCTGTACCACCCACTTTCCATCCAGTTGCCACAGACCACCACGATAGAACTTCAGCGGTACCGTCCGAACCTCTATATTGCTCGGCTTGTCCGCCAGCATGGCAAGACTTGCGGGTACCGGTGGACAAAGAATTCCTCCCCGTCGGATAAAGCTCTCCGCCAGAAATTCTACTAATCGAAGCGTCTGGCAAGGGGACCCAACATTTATACAATTACAATCAGCCGGACTCAACGTACCGTCATTCTCTAACCGGGCAAGCCTTGAATAGCATAAAACAAGATGCTCATATTGCTCACTCAAACACCAGCCACCTCTTTTCCTGAAACCACAGTCACTATATAGAGGACAGCACATACCATCGCCAGCACCTACACAAGCCCATAGTTCAGTTTCCCAATCGGATGCTGTCCTTACCATGCTCACCCCATCTGTGCGTAACAGTACACTCATGTGCAAATACGCACAACTCAATAATAACACACATTCGAGTTTTGTCAATAGGTTTCAGATGAAATTATATGAAGATTTCAAAGTCGGTTATTAGCACTCGCAAAAGGGACAGGGCTTTAGACCGGTCCAAAAGCTGAGAAAATGTAGTCCCGACCCTTTAGGGTCGTGGTTCCCGAGGCTAAAGCCTCGGGGCTACTAATAAGAAACCCCGGAGTCGCTTTCGGGGTTTGGGTTAGTCTGCTTTTTAATTTTTCCTGACTTGTTGCCGGCCTTACTACTATATCCTCTCGACCGCCGGCGCTCAATCAGGTCCTCAATCATAGTAACCAGGTCATCGTCCAGTTCGGCTGCGTACTTCTCTCGAGCATACTCGCGAAACTCAGGCCACTCGACAGCTCCCGTCTCATGTACCATAGGCAGATAACCAGCAAGGGCAAGGATTTTTGTCAGAGGCACACCACTATATTCAGCCAGCCTCCTACACGACTTGATGCTAGCCATATCCTTACCGGAGAGCCAACGGCTAACCGTTGCATGGCTTATGCCCAGTTCAGCCGCCAGTTGACTCGGTAACAGTTTCCGACGGCGCATCAAGTCCCTCAGAAACGAAATTAAAGGCGATTCTTTCTCTGTGCTCATAAGCTATATATTTTAACATGTCAAATAAAGCAAAACAAACAGTACAGATTTAGATTAAAGGCAAACTGTCACTCTGAGCGAAGCAAAGAGTCTGGGGCAGATTCTTCGCCCACGGGGCTCAGGATGACGAAAGGTAGAGGCTCCAAACAACTATATAGGGACTCCTCAATTTTTCAAATTTTTTGAAAAAACCTATTGACAAACCACAGAAAAGTCTCTAATATTACGCAGGGGCACACGTGATGACCGTGGAGGTAAGCCCCAAAGGGTCAGATGTCAATAGTGTGTTTTGACATGATGCCTTTAGGGCGACTGTAAATGTTGGTGCCTGATGCCGGAAATTCGTACCAGTTTAAGTGTAGAGCTACACCGCAAATTGAAGGGTGAAGCAGTCAGGAAGGGCATGCACCTTAAGCAGCTAGTTGCTCACATTCTGGAAGAACACGTCAAAGGCAACAAGGCCAACAAGCCTCAGAGGCTATCCAAAGACAACCGAAGGTGACCGGTGCTTTATCTCCTTTAATTTTGTAATACCGATGAAGAAGAGCCAGGAAAGGAAAAAGGCTAAATGCCCGAAATGTGGGGCGGAATATGACATGTTAGACGAGGCGGCTAGCGAAGCTATGGGCGGGCTGTGTGCCGCCTGCTGGTGTGACCGGCATGAAAGGGACATTGGAGAGGACAGAGAGCGGGAAGCCGGAATAGGCGATTATCCCTTCAAAACACGTAGGTAAGCAATGAAACTAATAACACAGAAAAAAATGATGGGGATATATGCTGAACAAGGGGAATATCACAGATATTTAAGCCCTAATGACTCCTATTATCCCACCTACCAAGCCAAGATGAAATTTGTGCAGGAGTATGTCCGAGGTATCCCCAAGACTTGGACCATGCTCGATGCCGGATGCGGCGAAGGTGTTCTGGTTGAACGATTAATGAAGGAAGGTTACAACATCACCGGTTTGGACTTAAACTATGCTTCTGATATTGTTGTCCAGGGCAGTATTACCAAAATGCCATTCCGCGATAAATATTTCAACCTGGTTTTGTGTCTCGACACGATAGAGCATTTACATTATTCTGACCAGGAAAATGCCTTGGCAGAGATCAACAGAGTGCTTAAGTCAGATAGTATTCTCGTCATCTCAATTCCTAACCTGGCGCATCTTCTTTGTCGCCTGTACTTTCTCTTTACTGGAAGGCTAGCTAGGACTTCCAGTATCCAAGAGCATCCAGGAGACAGACCCATCGCTGAGTATATAGACCTCCTTGATAGAAAGGGCTTCGCCATTGTAAAGAGGAACGGACTATTCCCTACATTACCAATTTCCTACTTGCTTACCACCCGCTATCCTGCCAGAACACTATGGCTGTATCGCTTCATAAACTTATTCGCCTATCCGAATTTCTGCTTTCTGAATATATTCATCTGCAGGAAGAAAGCAAGTAAGTAGGACAGTCATGGGTAATGCAGTTGTTATTATAGTTATATTCTTCGGATGCTTGATACTTTGTGGATGGCTATATAGTATTGTCCTTTTTGCTATAAGATTAACAGCATCCGACTACAAAAACCATTTAAGAAAAGAAGAAAGAAATAAAAGGAGGTGAACTTCAGGACAGGCGCCACCAGCCATGCCCCATCAAGCCCCTGAGGTCAAAAATCTAAGGCTGATGTCTCTTTTTGAGGGTAAAAAAGAGATAGCCCCCGGGTCGTTTTCGGGGCTGCCAGCACAAAATCAGCTTCGATTATCAGGAAGTCCAGAAATGGTTTTTCCTATAATCGCTATAAACCAGGGTGAAAGCCTAGCACTACTAGGCATATCCAGACTTCTCCCAAGATTTGGACCATGCTCGATGCCGGATGCGGCGAAGGTGTTCTGGTTGAACGATTAATGAAGGAAGATTACAACATCACCGGTTTGGACTTAAACTATGCTTCTGATATTGTTGTCCAGGGCAGTATTACCAAAATGCCGTTCCCTGATAAGTTTTTTAACCTAGTTTTTGCCTGGACGTAATAGAGCACTTGCATTATTCTGACCAGGAAAATGCCTTGGCAGAGATCAACAGAGTGCTTAAGTCAGATAGTATTCTCGTCATCTCAATTCCTAACCTGGCGCATCTTCTTTGTCGCCTGTACTTTCTCTTTACTGGAAGGCTAGCTAGGACTTCCAGTATCCAAGAGCATCCAGGAGACAGACCCATCGCTGAGTATATAGACCTCCTTGATAGAAAGGGCTTCGCCATTGTAAAGAGGAACGGACTATTCCCTACATTACCAATTTCCTACTTGCTTACCACCCGCTATCCTGCCAGAACACTATGGCTGTATCGCTTCATAAACTTATTCGCCTATCCGAATTTCTGCTTTCTGAATATATTCATCTGCAGGAAGAAAGCAAGTGATACTACTTAAGGAAGGTTGGACATGCTGATACCGTGGCTGCAGCCAACATTGGCCGCAGGGCAGCAGGCAATCTGCCATACGCACCTTCAAGTGAAGATGTGTAAGTTCCTGTACGTGCTGTAGAGGGATAATTGCCTTAAAAATAATGGCAAAGCTTAAGTGTGGATGACCCTGGAGGGTCACAGTCATACGGAAGGATAAACCTTCCTAAAGACCCTCCAGAGTCACAGGGATGGTGTTTAAGACAGGGCTAAAAAGCATCCACAAAGCAGGGGGCCGTCACCACGGTAGCGTCAACAGCAGCGCAACGAGCACCCCTAAGCCGGCTCCGGCAGCAACCTCAAACTTAGTATGGCCTATAAGTTCCCGCAGACGCTGCTGAAAATCTGGATGCCCTTTGAAAAACTCTTCTAACATGCGATTCATCATTGTGGACTGGGTACTTACCGTCTGCCGCACACCAGCAGCGTCATACATCACAACCAAAGCAAAAAAGGCAGCGATGGCAAAAACAACTGAGTTTACACCGTAAACTATAGCTACGGTTGTAGCTAGAGCGCAGACCAGTGTGGCATGTGAGCTGGGCATACCGCCCATCGTAGTCAAGTATGATAGATTCAAACGTTTATCTCTCACAGAGGCAACGATAACCTTAAGCACCTGAGCCATACACCAGGCAGCCGCAGGCACTATTAATGCCTTATTGCCTAGAATTGATTCCAAGATGTTCTCCTTTTGCAGCGGTGCATTTCATATTCAAATTTTTCGAGAATCGCATATTATACCACAAGAGTTAAGAAGACCTCTTGCGCATTGGCTTGTTTCCTGCTTTAGCTGGAGTAATTCCTGTGAAGCACCCGAATTTCTAAATTTCAAACGAATCCAAAGCCTCAAAAATTAATGACCAAAACATCGGGATTTGAGTTTGAATAATTTGAGTTTTGAGATTTTTTAGGATTTAGGGGTTAGTATTTAGAATTTCTTATCGGGCTAGCCATATACAGGTGCTCAGGAGCCGGTTTGCTAGAGTGACTGATAGACATCAATGCTGCCGATATCAAGCCACAGCTCACTAAAGGTGTAAGCATGGACTTCATCTGTTTCTATTAGGTAAGCGATGAAGTTGCCCAGATTGTCCCTCTTGCCCTGGGCACAGCATTGAAACAAGAGAGGGAATATCCGAGGTGGGAAAATGTAGCAGGCGGTAGCGATGAGGCTCGATTTAGGCTGCGCCGGCTTCTCCTCAAATCCAGCTATTCTGCATCCATCTAACTGGACAACACCATATCGGCTGGCTTTACTTTTGTCGCCGATATCATAAACAGCTACCAGGGTGTTTTTGCCATTGTAAGCGGCAATGAACTGGCGCAGGTCAAACTCGAAGTAGTTGTCGCTGGCAATGGCCAGTAAATCATCAGTTATGTTTTTGGCTCTAATCCAGTAATCCAGAGAGCCTACAGCACCAAATGCTTGCTCCTCAGTGAAGACTGGCTCGACACATAGGGTCACTGTCCTGCCTATGGTATCCTGCCAGCAACGAAAATCAGCTTCAAACTTTTTGTTGGTGTTAACCAGGATATCGATATCATGTGGAATCTTATCCACAATATGACTTAATAATGCTTTGCCTTTGTAGTCGAGAAGACCTTTTGCCTTGGTGGTAGTCAGCGGATAGAGCCTTGTCCCGAAGCCGCTAGCCAGTATCAAACTTTTCATTTAGCGAGCTTAAATGGTTAGCAGAGTTTACCTTGGTTTTTACTTGACGCCTGACGTCTCGCCGTACAGTCGTTCCTTCCAGCGGATACCCTTACCGACCACCTCCCGCCAACCGCCATAAAGACCAGCCGCAAAAAGGAATGAAAACCCGAGCGGATGCAAGAAAGTCGAAAGAAGTGATTGTCTAAAATGATGGTCCACCAGCCAGCGCATAAATATAATCATGGCTGTTTGGAAAGCAACAATGAATCGCCAATCGGTAGGAGCCGCCGTTGACAAAAAACCATTCCACAGCCAGTAGAACGGAGCCAGACAGAAAACAAAGCCAGCAGCTAACAGCCCAACTAACGCTGCTGGGGATAACGCTGCCACTGAATATATCCACTTGACAAACCCCTCCCAAATCGCCCCCATATCTCGGTACATGCGACAATAGAACACTGTCGATAAATCAATAGCGGTATGCCGACCACCATGTCGAACTGTCTCAACCCCTAGCCACACATCCTCCAATATTTTATCTTTTACTGCCATATGTCCGCCGATCCGCCAGTAATCTTCCCTGGAGAAGAGGAGGAATTGACCGATAGCCAGCGATGGTCTCGGCGCTCCGGAGCGATGCAGCCACCACAACGGCAGCCAGCTCATGATAACAAAGTACATTAACGGCATTGCGATCTTCTCAGGAAGAGACTCAGCCATCTGACGAGGAAATCCAGAGAGCAGGGAAGTCTTAAGCTCCAGAGCCAGAGCCAGCGTGCTGCGCAGCATGTGGGGTGCATGTGTGGTATCGGCATCAACAAATAGCAGCCAGGAACCTCTGGCCTTCTCAGCAAGCTGGTAGCAGGCGAAAGGTTTGCCCGCCCAGCCTTCAGGAAGCGGTTCACCCTTTATCAGCCTGATGCGCTTGTCCTTAGCTGCCATCCCCTCAACAAGCTCAGCCGTGCTGTCTGTGGAGTTATCGTCCAATACCAGAACCTCAAAGTTGGGGTAGTCCTGTTTCTGTAATGACTTTAAGCAGGTTTCTATGTTTTCCTCTTCGTTCCTGGCTGGAATAAGTACTGAAATAAGAGGCGCCGGTTCAGCTATCTTGCTATTACTATCCGGTCTCCTGAGCGATCTCAAATTAAGAATGAGATTAGCTGCAAAGACAACCAGCAAGACAGCAACTACCATTTGATACAGCATTCTCTCAACCCTTCCTATTGCCGACCTATGTTCGCCGTTTTTCTAGCTTGAAGCCAAGTGATAAGTCTCCCTTTAAGTCTTGGCCTAGTTTTCAGGTCATCAAAGTGTTTTACCGCCAGTATTGCTATCACACATAGCATGAACAGCGGTCCTAATGATACTCCCTTTTCAACCACTAAGTAAATCAATGTGGCCGTTGTGGCGAACATCACCCGCCAGGCATCAACATCAATTAAGAGGACTCCCAATATCATGAAGATAACAACTGAAATGAACATCTCATGCTGCGGTAGCGCTAACAGGACACCTGCCATCACTGCCAGGGCCTTGCCTCCATTGAACCGCAGTATCGGGGTGAAAGCGTGACCCAAAATGGCGCTCAGTCCCACTGCCATCACCATCACTTCAGGCAGCCCAAAGTGATAATGCGCCAGAGCTACAAAAGGGACACCTTTCCCTATATCCAGAAACATAGCCAAGACAAACGCCTTGCGGCCTCCAGCCCGCAGAACATTAAATGCACCGGGGTTGCTGTCTCCATAGTTTCTTATGTCCTTACCTAACAGCCACTTTCCAATCCATAGCGAAAAAGGACAGGCACCAAGCCAAAAAGCCAGCACAACGAGCACTACAAAATAAAATATGTCCACTCTACAGATGCCCCCTAGCTAAATACGTGGATTATACCTCGTATTACAAAGTAAAGCATAACCCATAGCCCCTTTTCTGTCAATAGGGATAATTCCAGATTCTGCACACAAAACTCGTTGTTACCGCCGCTTCTCGCTTCTAGTTTTGGGTGGTATCCTGGCTTCGCAAGGCACCTTTGTCTGACAAAGCCCGCAGCCCAGGTAGCGACCAATATAACCTTCTTCTCTTCCTAACTCCTTGAGTATCTCTTTTTGTTTGGTAAAAAGGAACTCCTGGCATTTGTTCTTGTCATGCCCCTGCTCACTGATGGCACCAGCAGGGCATCGCTCGATACAACGCCGACATGACCCATCCCAATAATAGAGACAGTTGGTTAAATGGTCTTTGTAGGCTCTAGGGTTTGGTGGGATTTTTACATCGGTCACCACGCTACCGCAGCGCATGGCAATCCCTCCAGAGGTAATGAAGCCGTCACTGAGGCTGAAAGTCCCCAATCCAGCAGCGTAGGCAATGTGCCTCTGTGACCAGTTGGATGCAAATCCCTCGGGCAGGCTCTTCAGCTCATAGAAATCTGCTAACTCCGGGGCAACAGCCTTTTGGCCTAATCCTTCCAGCAGGGATACTACATAACCTGATAGCTCATTAATGAAGTCCTGACCATGCCAGCGGGTGTGGTTCCACCTCAGAGAGGGGACCACAGTTTCCTTGCGTAAGCTGAGTCGCGTTTTGTAGGCAACTGGCAAGACAAAAGAGATTACGCTCACGACTGATGGGTGTTGTTGCCCGCTCCCCTTGGATTCAAGGTGTTTCTCCAGAGCCTCTCGTGGAGTAAGGTGGAAATTGCCTATTATCGCTTTGTATTCCTGAAAGACAGCGTCATCACCATTGGCAAAACCAACCAATGGCTCATCGAAAATGTGGCCGCCATCGAAGGCCTGAAAGCAGTTGCCCGGGCTTGTAGCGACATATTTTTTAATTGCCTTCTCGATAAACGCAGCCGAGTCTGCCTCAAATAGTTCTCGATTTAAGCTGCTCGCCACTGAATAGCCTCCGTGGGTTTTCCACCATCATGGTATTAATCTTGTCCTCACTGACTCCAGCCTCTTTCAGTGTTGGGATGATGTTATTGAACACGTGGACATAGGACCAGTTGGCAAGAAGCGGCTTTGCAGCATCTGGAAACTCGAAGGGGCGGCCCAGCCGGTATGGCCCATAATCCTGAGAAAGCAGGATTCTGTCGGCATAGCCGATACCAACCAGACCGATGAGGCAAGCTTTCCTGAGTTTATCCGGAAAGAGCATGTCGATGCCTAATCGATCGAAGGCTATGTACACTCCCTTTTCCAGAACGGAGAGATGGTATTTCAGGTCGGCATTACCGCACATGTGCCCGATAACTATGCGTCTGGGGTCTGCCCCCTCAGAGATGAGGAGGTCAGCCTGTTCTGGCCCCATGGTCCCGGCCTCGGTATGGGTGATTATGGGCACACCGGTCTCCTTCTGCGCCCTGGCCGCTGCCTTGAGCATTTTCTCCTCGTAAGCAGAAATCTTCTCGTGACCTGTTGCCGCCTTAATAACGCCGGCCTTAACCCCCGTATTCCCGATACCTTTAGTGATTTCCTTCACAAACGTTTCACATACCTCGGCGGTAATATCATACACCTGGCTGCGAAACTTAAGGTAGCCGGGCTTCCCGTATTTCTCCGTGTAGAAGCCTGTAGCACAGATGATGTTTATACCCATTCTCTCGGAGACAATCTTCTGCAGTTCTACATCCCTGCCGGCATCGCTGGCGGTAGCATCAACCAGCGTCTTCAAGCCGTAGCCCTTAGCTTCTTTCAAGGCTTCTACACAAGCCCTGGCGGCTGCTTCCCGGTCATAGGGCGGAGCCAGCGCGTCGCAGTCCCAACCCAGATAACCAAAAGTCAGATGCTCGTGAATCAGAGTCACGCCCAGTTCATCTGCAGAAATCTGACCGAGTACAGTATTAACCTTGGTCATGATGCTCCTCCTTGCTCTTCAAGTCTCTTTGAGAACTAGGTTATTCCCCACAAAAATCAAAGTATCTGCAAGAATTCTTCTACAGTCAGATTAGCTTGCCTAATGATAGCTCTAAGGGTGCCCTTTGGGAGGTCCTTAGGATGAACAGGTATGGACAGCGGACGACGGAGTCCAGATTTATAGAGGATGATATGGTTACCTGTTTGTTTTTTGATTGAGAAGCCAACGCGTTCCAGAGCTTCAACTACCTTTCTCGGTTTTAGGGACGGTAGCTCCTGTTTCACGCTTATCTTCTAAAGAGCTGCTACTTGGATGGCCTCAAACTGTTCCGGAATTGGCACTCCCTCCTCTCGGGCTACTGCTAGCCATCCCTCCATAGCATCTTTTATCATTTCTATGGCTTCCTCGAAGGTCTTACCGTAGGATATACAGCCGGGCAGTGATGGCACAGAAATAGTATAGCCATCCTCGGGTTCAGGCTGAAGTTCAAATACGATACCGCCCCGAATGACCTGAAAGGTTTTTACAGTATTCACACCTTTTCTAGCCACCTTTTTCACTGCTCCTGAGCAGAATTATACCCCCAAAGTACTATTCGTTCAAATTCACCTGCTAGCTCTTCGCCCCGTGTCATTCTGAGCCATAGCCCTGAGCGTAGCAAAGTGGCAGCGAAGAATCTTATCGAGTCCCGTTTCGAGGATTAGGCTCTTTCCAACCTGCCAGGTTTACCACTGAACAAACATCGGCATGACGACGTGGATGTAGTTGTCGACGCCCACGGGGCGGATAACGCCGGGGCTGGAGGAAGTGGTGGTTTCCAGGGCAACTTGTTTCTGATGAAGGACAGACAGGACATCGGAGAGGTATTTGGCATTGAAGGCAATCTTGGCCGCCTCGCCGTCAATCAAAGCATCAATTTCGCTGACGTTATCTCCAACTTCCTCAGCTCGGGCTGAGATATTCATTTTACCTGGGGTAAGCTCAACGCCGGGGGTGATGACCAGGCGGACGATGCCGCTGCCATCGCGGGCAAAAATGGAGGCCATTCTAATAGCTCGCAGGAACTCAGCCACATCAACAACAGCCCGGGTAATGTAACTCTGCGGGATGAGCTGCGAGTAGTTGGGGAAAGCGCCCTGGATAAGCTGGGACACCATTTCTATGGTCTTAAGCTTAAACAAAATCTGGCTCTTTTGCTGATTTACAGTGATTTCAACCGGTTCCTCCTGGTCGGTGAGGAAGCGGCTTAATTCATTCAAGGCTCGCGCCGGCACGATTATGGCAGTTTTATTTTTTACTGGCTCCAGTAGAGAGGTATTATGGACAGCCAATCTAAAGCCATCAGCCGCCGCTAGAGCCAGCTTATCTCCATCAAATTCAAGCTGGTTCCCGGTAAGCACAGGGCGGGATTCTTCAGTAGCGGCAGCAAAGGTGACCTGGCTAATCCCTTCCCTCAAAGCTCCAACTTCAATTTTGGTAGCTATGCCATCGCTGACCTGGGGAATCGGCGGGAAGTCTTGAGCATCAAGGCCATTGATCCGAGCTTCAAAACGGGCACACTTAAGTTGAAGGGTGCGCTGAGTGAGAGCAATATCAATACGGTCGTTGGGGAGAGAGCTGATGAATTCGGTAAGAAGCCGGGCAGGAATGGTAATAGCACCTTCCTCCTCTATTTTGGCACCGACCCAGCAGCTGATAGCTATTTCCAGATTGGTAGCAGCTAGCTTGAGACGGGACTGGTCGGTGGCTATCAAGACATTCTGAGTGATAGGTAAGGTAGTTCTCGTGGCTACAGCTCTACTGACTATGCCTAATCCCTTGTTAAGATTCTCTTGAAGGCAGGACAACTTCATGTGACACCCCCCAACAGTTGTAATGACAAGAGTATACCCCGCCCGCAGGGGTAAGTCAATTGGTTTCGGACTATTCTAGAGAGATGGTGCCGCTTTTGCCACCGCTTTTCTTGGTGAGACGGATATTGTCCAGTCGCAGCGTTTGGTCTACGGTTTTGCACATATCGTAAATGGTCAGGCCGCTTATGGCTACAGCAGTTAAAGCTTCCATCTCGAAGCCAGTCTTGCCGCTGCCTTTAACCGTAGCCGTGATTTCTACTGCCGAGGCTTTTTCATCTACGGTGAATTCGATATTGACATCGTCAATAAGTAGCGGGTGGCATAGCGGGATAAGGCGATGGGTCTCTTTGGCCGCCATGATGCCGGCGACACGAGCTGCAGCCAGAACGTCTCCCTTAGGTAACTTGCCCTGTTTGAGCAGCTTCAAAGTTGCCGCCTGCATTAATACCCTGCCCTTGGCCACAGCCTGCCTAGCAGTAACCGGCTTTTCCCCGACGTCTACCATGCGAATATCTGAGGATGAAGTCATGTCTAACCTCCCACCTGCGACATGAGGCGTTTCTTGGAAGTATGCCCTTGGGCAAGCTGGTGCTCCTTGGGCTTTGTCTGAATAGCCTCTGTTATGACCTGCTTCAATTTTTCCGGCGAGGCGCCACTGCGCAGTGGCTGACGGAGGTCAATCTCCTGGTCGCTGAGCAGGCAGGGACGGAGCTTACCTTCGGCAGTAAGTCGAAGACGGTTGCAATTGAAGCAGAAGTGCTGGCTAACCGGGGTGATGAAGCCGATGGTGCCCTTAGCTTGAGGAAAACGAAAGTATTTGGCCGGGCCGTTGCCAGTGATGGGCAGGCAGGGCTTCAGCTCCCCCAGGCTGTTGAGCCGCTCCTTTATTTCATTAGCCGACATGAATTTAGGGTGGATATTAGCCTTCCTACCGGCCGAATGCCCCTCTGGCGGGTTATCTGTAACAAAGGGCATTAGCTCGATAAAACGCACATGCCAGCCTTCGCTTATGGTCAATTTGGCAAAATCTAAAATCTCATCGTCATTTATACCGCGCATGACCACCATGTTGATTTTGACTGGATTCAGTCCACAAGCCTTAGCCGCCTCGATGCCCTGTAAGACATCGCTTAGCTTGCGATGGCGCGTTATCCGCTCAAACTTATCTTGATTTAAGGAATCCAGGCTGACGTTAACTCGCTTCAAGCCAGCTTGCCTGAGCTCACTGGCGTACTCCTTGAGGAGAGCGCCATTAGTAGTCAGGGAAATATCATCAATAGCGTCTATATCAGCCAGCGTGGCTACCAGCTCCGGCAGTTTGGCTCTGACCAACGGCTCACCGCCGGTGAGCCTGAGCTTACTAATACCAAGCTCAGCAGCCAGCCTGACAATTGTGGCAATCTCCTCATAGGTAAGTATCTCACTGTGAGGCAGCAGGTTAATGCCTTCAGGGGGCAGGCAGTAGATGCAACGCAGGTTGCAGCGGTCGGTCACCGAGATGCGAAGATAGTTGATGGGACGGTTAAAGGGGTCGGAAAGTCCGGTCATGCCTTCGCCTTCTCCGCAAGTTGCTCAAGTATTCTGTATACCTTCTGGGCGGCTTTGCCACGATGGCTAACCTGGTTCTTTGCCTCCAAGGTGAGTTCAGCTATAGTTTTGCCGAATTCCGGGAGGTAAAAAACCGGGTCATAGCCGAAACCGTTCTCGCCTCTGGGTTCGAAAGCTATCAACCCCCGGCACTCTCCATGACATAGCTCCGTTCTTCCTTCCGGGGTAGCTATAGCTATAACACACTTAAAGCGAGCCGTTCGCTTTTCCCAGGGAACTTCCTTCAGTTTAGCTAGAAGATGCTCAATCCTGTCCTTATCGCTGGCTTCTTCCCCGGCAAAGCGAGCTGAGATGATGCCAGGCCCGCCGCCCAAAGCATCAACTTCAAGCCCGGAATCGTCGGCCAGTGTAACCAGACCGCTCAACCTGGAATAGGTAGTAGCCTTTAACCGAGCATTTTCCTCGAAGGTCTCCTTCTTCTCATCCACAGCTTTATCTATACCCTCATCGGCTGGAGTCACCATCTCAAAGAGCAACCCCTTAAGTAGATGGCAATATTCACGGAGTTTCCCTCGGTTGGTGGTAGCCAGAAGCAACTTGGGCATATTCTCTAATAATACCCTATTGATAAGTTTTCAAAAAACAGCCACTCGGAGATCGCCTATTTCTTCACCCTCACCTTATTCCTCTCCCACCGAGGGAGAGGTTAGGTGAGGGGTTCCGCCTCTAAATCTTTTTGAACCTTCCCTCAAGCTTTTTCATCACCTGCGGCATGGTGGTATATTCCATTTCTTCCAGTGGCAGCCGGTGAGGCTCGAAAGGCCCGTGATGGCGCAGCATATCAGCGATATCCCTGGCCTCTTGACGGGCATTATCGAAAGCCGGGTCATCGAACATATCACGTGGCCCGACGAACTTGCCACCAGAAAGCTGAAAACCAGCAGCGATTACCCTGGGCGGGCCATCGAAACGAGATGGATTGCTTTCCCGAACGGCTACAGGCATCAGCGGACCGTGATGCGAGCCTCTCATCCAGCCCTCCACAATATGGGAATGAGCAAAGGGCTCAAGTACCTCACCCACTGCCGGGAACTTACCCTGAGAACGAACAATACACACCGGGTCATCTTTGCCCACATACCTGCCAGCCATCATGGACAAGCGCTGAGTGGACGAGACCGCGGCTATTTCTCCGCTCTCCCGATGGTAGACAGCTTTAACGGCAAAGCGGCCGGGTGCGCCTATAAAAACCAGCATGTCATAGATTTCTTCAGGTGCATTAAATATTATCTTCTTGCTCTCTTTAACATCATGAACCTCGAAAGAGAAACCGCCATGCATATTACCAGCAATGACTAAGCCGATGGTGTTGAAAGGGTCGGCGAAGATCTTATATAGGGGTAGGTTCCAGGCACCCGAGGCGGTTTTGTCCGCCATAAAGATAATGATGGTCTCGGCTTCGCGTTCCTCGAATTCCATCTCAGCCACCCCTGGCCCCATACCCTTGACGTTACCCGAAAAAGCATCAGCCAGGAGGTCTTGACCGGCACCATGCAGCTTCAGCTTCTTGGCTATTTTGGTGCAGTCGACGAAGGTATCCCAGGCCAGCTTGTGAATTTTGTCATTATCCTCTCCATGCTGGTGAGTCATTATCAACTGGAGGTCGTCACCGCACCTGGTAACATGATAGTCAATTAGCAGCCCGGACTTCTTAGCCGCTGCTATACACTTTTCGGCTTTATCCAGCACCTCCGGATGCGAGCTGGAATGGCCAACATAACCACCGACGTCAGCCTTGATCACGCTCAAGCTTATTTTCATCTTGTTCCCCCTTTTTATTTGTTCGATATGCCGTGCCTCTGATGAACCGTTAAGCGCTCTTATTATCGGCCAGCGTCTTATACCAATGCCGGCAGCCGGTATTCCCCAAAGACCTTGCGTAGCACGCCGCAGACTTCACCCAGAGTTGCATAGGCGCTTACCGCCTCCAGAATATAAGGCATCAGATTTTCGTTGCCGTGAGCAGCCTGGCGCAATGCCTCAAGCCTTGTCGAGACCATCTCATTATCCCTTTCCCGGCGCAGCCGGCTGAGCCGCTCTAGTTGCCGCTTCTCGCCTTCTTTATCCATTTCCAGAATGGGAATCTTAATCGGCTCATCCCTGACATATTCATTGACGCCGACAACAATGCGCTTCTTGCTATCTACCTCCTGCTGGTAGCGATAAGCCGAATCAGCGATTTCCCGGTGGAAGAAGCCGGCCTCCATAGCCGGTATAACGCCGCCCAGCAAATCGATCCTGCCAAAATAGTCGTAGACCGCCTTTTCTGTTTTATTGGTCAGGTACTCCACAAAATAACTGCCGCCCAGAGGGTCAATGGTGTTAGCCACTCCGCTTTCATGGACGATAATCTGCTGAGTGCGCAAAGCAATGGTCACCGCTTTTTCCGAGGGCAGAGCCAGGGCTTCGTCCATGGAATTGGTGTGCAATGATTGTGTGCCGCCGAGGACAGCAGCCAGGGCCTGAATGGTGGTGCGGACAATGTTGTTTTCGGGCTGTTGAGCAGTTAACGAGCAACCGGCTGTCTGGGTATGGAAGCGGAGCCATTGAGAGCGCTCGCTGCCGTTGAACCTCTCTTTCATTTCCCGTGCCCAGATGCGGCGGGCAGCACGGAACTTAGCAATCTCTTCAAAGAAATCGTTGTGGCAATTAAAGAAGAAACTGAGCCTGGGAGCAAAATCATCCACCTTTAGCCCGCGATCAATGCCTGCTTGAACATAGGCAAGACCATCGGCTAAGGTGAAAGCCAGCTCCTGAACGGCAGTAGCACCGGCTTCACGGATGTGGTAACCGCTGATGCTGATGGTGTTCCATTGTGGCACACGTTTCATGCCGAATTCAAAAGTGTCAACGATGAGGCGCATAGATGGCCTGGGCGGAAAGATAAAGGCGTTTTGCGCCATGTACTCTTTCAAGATATCGTTTTGTATAGTGCCACCTAATTCATCCAGTGGGATGCCTCGCTTCTGGGCATTGGCCAGATACATCGCCCAGATAACCGCGGCCGGCCCGTTTATGGTCATGGAGGTAGTTATCTCATCAACAAAAATGCCGTCAAACAATATCTCCATGTCAGCCAGGGAAGAAACAGCCACACCACACTTGCCAAATTCCCCCTTAGCCTCAGGGTCATCGGTATCGTAACCATTTAGAGTCGGGAAGTCGAAGGCGACGCTCAGCCCGGTTTCCCCATGCTCCAGAAGGTACTTGTAGCGGGCGTTGGTCTCCTCGGCACAGCCGAAGCCGGCAAACATGCGCATAGTCCACAGTTTGCCTCTATAACCGGTAGAGTGGACACCACGGGTATATGGATACTCGCCGGGAAAACCCAGGTCTCGAATATAGTCTAAATCAGCAATGTCGAGAGGTGTATACAGGCGTTCAATAGGAACGCCGGAGGCGGTGATAAAGGAATCCTGCCTTTCCTCAAAACACTGAGCCTGGGCATTCCACTGGCTAGCCTTTTTCTCCATCTCCTCTTTCTTTCGCTGGCCTAACACTTCAATCCCTCCCTTAGCTCGTTTTTTTTCACCCTCACCTTATCCCTCTCCCCTTCCCCATATCCCAGCGGGAGTAAATCCTCGCTGGATGCTTGCCCACCCACCCTCCCCTCAAGGGAGAGGCTAGGTGAGGGAGCTTCAAGTCTTAGTAATCGATGCCCTTACGAGACAATATCCCCTTATCATACGGATGCTTCACCTTGACCATATCGGTGACTAAATCAGCTAGCTCAATTAGCCTCGGGCCAGCGTAGCGGCCGGTAAGGATGAGTTCTATATTTTCCGGCTTGTCATGTATGAGCTTTATCACCTCATCAAGGTCAATCAGCTTCCAGGCAATAGCCACGTTTACTTCATCGAGGATGACTAAACCGTATTCCAGGCTGAGTATAGCTTTTCGGGCAGCTGCCAGGGCTTTTCGAGCTTCTTCTTTTTCCGCTGACTTAACATTAGCCGGGTCAACAAAATCCTGAAACCCAAACCTTTCAAAGGTGACATTGGATAGTTCGGATAGGATTTTTTGCTCTCCATAGGGGAAGCCGCCCTTCATGAAGAAGACAATGTGGACGCGGAGACCCTGTCCCAAGGCACGGAGAGCCACCCCCAGAGCTGCTGATGTTTTGCCTTTGCCGTCACCGGTAAAAATCTCGACCAGGCCCTTGGTTGAAGTCTCAGCAGGTAAGGTCTCGGCTGATTCCTTCGCCACCTTGGTGGCAGTTTAACAAAATACAGATATAGTGTCAAACGAACAGAACGTAGTCATTGACATCCTGAGACTTAAGGGTATAATAATCTGGTTGCACTGTTGTTTAAAGTTACGCAGCGAATTCAAATTCAGGAGGTAAATCATGGCCGGCGGTTACATGGGTAAAATCCTGTTCGTTGACCTGACAAAAGCCAAAATATGGGAAGAAGCTGCTGAAGAGAGCCTGTATCGGGATTTCCTCGGCGGCTACGGCATCGGCGCCAGAATAATATTTAGCCGGCAGAAAGCTAAAGTTGACCCGCTGGAGCCAGATGCCATGCTGGGATTCGTTACCGGCATCCTCACCGGTACACCGGCTCTTTTCGGCTCGAGGTATATGGCAGTGGGCAAGTCACCGCTGACCGGGACATGGGGGGATGCCAACTCTGGTGGAGATTTCGGTCCATACCTGAAATTCGCCGGCTACGACGCCGTTTTCTTCACCGGCATATCACCTGCCCCCGTCTATCTGTTCATCGATAACGGCAAAGCCGAGCTCAGGAAGGCAGATAAACTATGGGGCAAGGACACCTGGGAAACAGAGTCGCTCCTCCAGACTGAGCTTGGCAAAGAGGCTCGAGTTGCCTGCATCGGCCCGGCAGGAGAGAGCCTGTCCCTCATTTCGTGCATCATCAACAATCAGGGAAGAGCCGCCGGCCGTTCTGGCTTAGGTGCGGTGATGGGGTCGAAGAAACTCAAGGCTATAGCTGTAAGAGGAAATCGCAAGGTGCCTGTAGCCAATGAGCCAGCGCTAAAGGCGGCGAGGACGAAACACCTCGGGCAGCTAGGAGGCGATGTTGAAGTATTCCGCCAGTTCGGCACTTGCAGGAGCATGAATCAATTGGTCCAAATCGGTGATGCCCCGGTCAAGAATTGGAGGGGGACGGCGCTGGATTTCACCAATGCCATCGCCATCAGCGACCAGAGCGTCATCGACCTGCAGGAGCGCAAATATGGCTGCTGGCAGTGCCCCGTTGCCTGCGGCGGCCGTATGAAGCCAAACACAGGGCATTATGACTATCCGGCAAAGGTGCATAAGCCGGAGTACGAGACCCTGGCAGCCTTCGGCTCCATGTGCTTGAACGACAACCTTGAGTCCATAATAAAGGTCAACGACATCTGCAACCGCTACGGGCTGGATACCATCTCTGCCGGTTCCACAATAGCCTTCGCTATAGACTGCTACGAAAATGGGCTTATCAGCAATAAGGACACCGATGGCATCGAGCTCAGATGGGGCAACCACAAAGCCATCGTAGAAATGACCGAGAAGCTGGCGAAGAGGGACGGCTTCGGGCAGGTGCTCGCCGATGGCGTAAGACATGCAGCGCAGCAGATAGGCAAAGGCGCCGAAGAGTTCGCCGTCCACATACACGGCCAGGAAGTGCCCATGCACGACCCGAAACGCTACATGTACTATGCCACTTCTTATCTTGATACCACGCCAGCCCGTCATACGCAGGGTAACTACAGCACCAGGCCGGCCAGCGGTCTAGAATTTCCCGCTTACGACCGCAAGTCTTTTGCCGGTCGCGGCCTGGCAAACAAGATGGGCAGCGACTTGATGCATGTCGTAAGCTGTGCCGGCATGTGCATGTTCGGCCTGGGTTTCATGGACGCCAGCGCCCTTACCGACTTCATAAACCTGACCACAGGATGGGACTACAGCATTGATGACCTGTTAAAGGTGGGAGACAGAATTGCCAACATACGGCAGGCGTTTAATGTCCGCGAAGGCATAAGCATGGCTGACTTCAAAGTTCCGGACAGGGTTTCCGGCAATCCTCCACCGCAAGCTGGCCCCACGGCTGGAAGAAGTGCGGATTTCGTCACATTGCGTAACGATTATCTCGTCGCCAGGGGTTGGGACGTAAACAGCAGCAAGCCGAGCCAGAAGAAGCTGCTCGAGCTCGGCCTGGAGGACGTGGCTAAGGCTCTTTAGGGTTAAATGATAATTATACCGAAATATTAAAATGCGAAATGACAAGCCTTTGGGCCAAGTGTAAAAATCAAACATCAAAGTGCAAAATGACAAGTTAAAAGTCAAAAGTAGAGACACATCTTCAGGTCTGTTCGCTTCTAAAGAAAAAATGGCAATTTTTGCATTTTTTATTTGTCATTTTGATTTTTAACTTTTGACGTAGCCATAGCGAAAAGGCTACAGCATGAGGAGACCAGCAATAGATGAAAACTTTCAACAAACGAGGGGACAGCGGCGAAACCAGCCTCCTTTTCGGCGACAGAGTGGCCAAATCCGACGCAAGGTGCGAAGCCTACGGCACTAGTGATGAAGCAGTCTCAGCCTTAGGGCTGACCCGTTGCTTCTGCCGGCCTGAAATCAAAGACATCGTTCTCAGCTTACAACAGGAGTTATTCACCGTCGGAGCTGAGCTGGCAACCCCGGCTGAGCATTATGCAAAGCTGCTAAAGAAACGCAAAACAGTCACTCCGGAGATGGTGCAGAGGTTGGAGAACCTGATAGGCGAGTTTGAAGCTAAGGTGAAGATGCCTGATGCCTTCGTTATCCCTGGTGGTGCTTCCGCCGGCTCAGCAGCCTTAGATTTGGCCAGGACAATAATCAGGCGGGCGGAGAGGAGGGTGGTCGCCCTCAAGGAAGCCGGCATGGTCAAAAATAACGAGATACTCAAATACCTCAACCGCCTGTCCGACCTGGTATTCACCCTCGCCCGCTACGAGGAAACAGCAGAGTAGCCTGTCCGCCTCGGACTAGGCGAAATGTAAAAATCAAATATAAATATGCAGAATGACAGGTGGGATTGGCATGAACTCAGAGCCTAAAATTTGACATTAAGCTATCCAATCTGGTAAATTAAGTCCCGTTTTTGAAAATGGCACAAACCTACGCTATAGTCGAAACCGGCGGCAAGCAATACAAAGTAGCTCCGGGCCAAAAGATCGATGTCGACCGCCTGGCAGTTGCCGAAGGCGAAGATGTCGAGCTTTCCCGAGTACTGCTTATCGCCGATGGTGAAGATACCATCATCGGCAGCCCGACCATCGATGGCGCCAAAGTAATCGCCACCTGCCTCGGTGAACAGAAAGGCGACAAAATTATCGTTTTTAAATATAAACCCAAGGTGCGTTATCACCGGAAAACAGGGCACCGGCAGCTTTATGCTAGACTGGAAATCAAGAAAATCGTAAAGCCCGGCGAGGAGGCAGCGCCAAAGAAAACTGGAAAGAAAAAGGCAGCAGTTGGAGGTAAGAGCTAATGGCACATAAGAAGGGCGGAGGCAGCACACGTTACGGACGTGATAGCCAGGCCAAGCGATTGGGTGTGAAAAGGTACGCCGGTCAGCTGGTTCACGCCGGCACCATCCTGGTCAGGCAGCGCGGAACTCGCATTTATCCGGGCAACAACGTCGGCATGGGCAGAGACCATACCCTGTTCGCCCTGATTGACGGCACCGTCAAATACGAACCGGCAACCAAGGACAGAAAAAAAGTTAGCGTTTATACAGAGTAAGCGAAATGAAGGCTAAAATACATCCTGAATACTATACCGATGCTAAGGTCACCTGCTCCTGTGGCAATACCTTCACCACCGGCTCTACCAGGAAGGTGCTTAAAGTGGAGCTATGCAGCAAGTGCCATCCATTCTTCACTGGTGAGCAGAAGATAGTTGACACCGCCGGCAGGGTGGAACGCTTCAAACGCCGCTACAAGCTGACTGACTAAACCTGTAGGGACAGACCTTCAGGTCTGTCTGTCATGTTAGGTACTCGGACAGGTCTTTAGACCTGTCCTTACATTTTAACCTTGCGGAAATCCCAATTTCGAATTCCTAAATTCTAAACAAATCCAAAACTTAAAATACCAATGACCAAAACATCAGGTGTTTCGAATTTAGATAATTTGAATCTTGATATTGTTTGGGGTTTAGGGTTTAGTATTTAGAATTTCTTATGGTTTGGGCGAGGCTAAAGTCTCGCAACTACATGTTTTATTAGTTCGACGGCAGAAAGTAAGTATGAATGAGAAACCTTTCTATTACGGTGGGCAAGCGGTAATCGAAGGCGTAATGATGCGAGGGCGGGAAAATATGGCTGTCGCTGTCCGCAGCCCCGATGGTGATATCAGTGTAACCGGCCAGCCACTTGCCAATTTATACAAAGGCCGCTTGAGAAACTGGCCCTTCATCAGAGGCATAATCGTACTCATCGAGACTTTAGCCCTCGGCATTCAAGCCATGCTTCATTCTGCCCAGATTGCCGCAGCCGAGGAAAACGAGAAAAGCATATCCCCGACGCTGCTGTGGGGAAGCGTGGCTATCGCTGTTGCCTTCGCCGTAGGCCTATTCTTTATCGCCCCCTTGCTGCTCACCCGCTATCTAGTCTACCCATACATCACCTCAGCCCTGGTCAGCAACCTTATCGAGGGCATCTTACGCATCGTCATCTTCATCGCCTACCTGAAGGTGATAAGCCTGATGCCTGATATAAAGAGGGTCTTCGCCTATCATGGTGCCGAACATAAGGTGGTCAATGCCTACGAAGCTGGAATGCCCCTGGAACTAGACTATGTCAAAAACTACTCTACTTCCCATGCTCGCTGCGGTACCAGCTTCCTCCTGGCAGTTCTGGTTATCGCCATAATTGTCTTCGCCCTGCTCGGGCGTCCACCGCTGTGGCTAAGCATTCTGTCCCGCATTGTTCTCATCCCTGTCATCGCCGCCATCGGCTATGAATTTGTCCGTTTCGGAGCTGCCCATAGTGAGAACTGGTTTGTACGTAGTCTCCTCGCCCCGGGCCTTCTGTTACAAGCCATGACCACAGGAGAACCGAACGATAGCCAATTGGAAACAGCACTATCGGCGCTGAAAAAAGTCATCGAAGCCGATAGTGCCCAGTCATTTCCCTCTCCCTCGACGGGAGAGGGTTAGGATGAGGGTGAAACCTAAAAGTATTGTAGGCCTTAGTCTATATCTTCCTTATCAAACTTCTGAAAAAAACAGCTCTGATTGCCGGTATGGCATACCGGGCCTGCTGGCTTAGCCCGAATAAGTATAGTATCGCCGTCACAGTCTTTAGCCATAGACTGCACCTTCAGAATGCTGCCGGAGGTAGCCCCTTTGTGCCATAATTCCTGTCGGCTGCGACTGTAGAACCAGACCTCGCCGCTATCCAGCGTCCGCCCCAGAGATTCCTTATCAGCATAGCCCAACATCAGCACCTCACCGCTATCGGCATCTTGAATTATAACCGGAATCAAACCTTTATCATTGAATTTCAACATATCATCACCTCGTTCACCAAATCATTATCCCCCTCCCTCTAACTCCCTCCCACCAGGGGAGGGAGAATTTGCCTCCCTCTCCCTTCAAGGGAGAGGGTCAGGGTGAGGGTGAAACCTCACAGCCCCAACGCCAGAGCCTCATTTAATTTTATATCGCCGGTATAAAGCGCCTTGCCCACAATAGCCCCCTCTACTCCAAGTTCTTTGAGCTTCTTCAGGTGGCTCAATGCCGAAATACCACCGGCAGCAATTATCGGCAGATTTACGCCTTTGACCATCTCGGCTATGGCTTCAAAACCGGGCTCAGTCAACGTGCCATCGCGTTTTATGTCGGTATAAATAAGACGCCTTACCCCAGTAGCCGCCATCCTTCGACCTAATGCTAAAGCCGCGACTTCAGTGCCCTTTTTCCAGCCATGAGTAGCTACACGACCATCCCGGGCATCGATACCAACGACTATGGCTTCACCGAACTTCCGGCATAAATTATCTAACAACTTTGGCTTCTCTACTGCCACCGTCCCCAGAATCACCCGGTTTATCCCTATGGCTAAGAGCCTGGCCACTGTAGCTTCATCCCTTATACCACCGCCTAGTTGCACGGGTAAGCTCACCTGCTTTACTATAGCCTCGACAACAGCAATATTACATGGCTCACCGCTGGCAGCTCCGTCCAGGTCAACCAGATGCAGCCGACTAGCCCCTTGAGCCTGCCAGTTGAGGGCAACAGCCACCGGGTCCTCAGAGAACACCGTCTCCTGGCGATAATCACCCTGATACAGCCGAACACATTTGCCATCTTTGATATCAACGGCCGGTATAATTTCCATGTCAAACCTGTTATACGCTTATTTCAAATTCCAAGAATTTACTATATAATATTAAGGTTTTAGCCCGTCACTTTTCAAATGTAAGGAGGACAAAAAATGGACTTTGAGCTTTCCGAAGAGCTTAAAATGTTCCAAGAAGCCATATGCAACTTCGCGGAAAAAGAAATTGCCCCGCTCGTTGAAGAAGCCGAGAAAACAGCAACATTCCCACTCCAGTTATTCCCCAAGATGGGTAAGTTAGGTTATCTTTGCGTCAGGTATCCGGCTAAGTATGGCGGTGCCGGGATAGGCAAGATAGGTGACTGCATTTCAGTTGAGGCAGTAGCTTACCACAGCGTCGGCATATGTGCCGGTATCATGGTACAAGGAGGAATTGCTACCTCTGCTGTCTACACACGAGGGAGTGAAAACCAGAAGCAGAAATACTTAATACCAGCTATTAAAGGAGAGAAAATAGCCGCTTTCGGGCTTACCGAGCCTAACGCCGGCTCTGACGCTGCATCTATACAAACAACCGCCACTAAAAAGAACGGCAAGTATATTCTCAATGGCACAAAGATCTTTATCACCAATGGAAATATTTGCGACTTTGTTCTGGCTGCCGCTTATACTGACAAAAGCAAAGGGTCTCGAGGTGGAGTCAGCTTGTTTATCGTCGACAAAGGTATTCAGGGGTTCAATCGCTCCAAGCTCCATAAGTTTTGTGGTCGTTCTGGTGAAACAGGAGAGCTAAGCTTCGAAGATTGTGCCGTACCTGAAGAAAATCTCATCGGTGAAGAAGGCAAGGGCTTTCCCTATGTGATGGAATCGTTAATGGGGGGCAGAATCTCCCATGCCTCCCGAAGTTTAGGCTTGGCCCGGGCAGCTTACGATGCCTCCCTCAAATACGCTCAAGAAAGGGTACAATTCGGGCAACCTATCGCCAAATTCCAAGCCAATGCCTTCAAACTGGCACGGATGGCTATGGAGATAGAGGCAGCCCGCTGGCTGATATACTATGCTGCCTGGCTCTATGACCAAAACAAGCCACACGTGAAAGAAGCGGCTATGGCCAAGCTTTTCGCCAGCGAGGTGGCAACGCACGTGACTTCCGAAGCTATGCAGATCCACGGCGGCTATGGCCTGACGGAAGACTCCGTAGTCCAGCGCTACTTCCGCGACTCTCGAATGTCAACCATCACCGAAGGGACTTCAGAAATTCAGCAGCTTGTTATCTCCCGAGAAATCGGCATCCGCTAAAACGGGCAATAAATCGTATTTCGCCTATCCACTGACACTCGGAGAAACATTCCTAACTTAAAAACCTGACTGTGAAAGGGGGTAAAGGATGGCAAACACCAGAGAGATAATCGAAGCATACAAGGTAAAACGAGAAAAAATAAAGCAAATGGGAGGCCCAAAAGCCATTGAGCAACGCCGTAAAGCTGGGCAATGGTCAGTCAGAGAGAGAATTGACTATTTCTTTGACACAAGTACTTTCACCGAAATAGGACTTTTCGTTAAGCACAGGACCACACATTTCGGCATGGACAAAAGGGAGGTGCCAGCTGAAGGAGTAATAACTGGCTATGGTAAGGTAAATGGCAGGCCTGTTGTCGTTATCGCGGAGGACTATACTGCCATGGCAGGGACTTTTGGCGAATATCACGGCAAGAAATTTGCCCGTGCCCTTGATTTGGCTAAGGACATGGGCTGGCCTTGCATAAGCATGAACGACTCAGGGGGAGCCCGACTTCAGGAAGGGATGGATACACTTGAGGCTTATGGTTGGCTATTTAGAGCCCAAATTCTGGCTTCTGGAATAGTGCCTCAAATATCTTTGCTCATGGGACCATGCTTAGGCGGGCAGGCTTATCATCCAGTAATGCAAGATTTCCTCATCCAATGCCGTCATACTGGCTTTATGGGCATCGCCGGTCCTGCCTTCGTAAAAACTCAAATCGGAGAGGAAATCAGCCTCGAGGAACTTTCCGGCTGGAAAGCTCATGCCGTGAAGTCAGGACAAACACATCTCGTAGCCGAAAACGACCAAGACGCCCTGGACATGTGCAAACAGCTTTTATCCTTTCTCCCCTCGAATAACAAGGAAAAGCCACCTCGCATCGAGACGAAGGACGACCCGGAGAGAACAGTCCCAGAGCTAGACACCATGATTCCCGACCACTCAGCCCAGCCCTTTGACATGCTTAGAGTAATTACATCGGTAGTTGATGATGGTCACTTCTTTGAGTTATTGAAGGATTACGCCCGAAACTGCATAATTGGCTTCGCTCGATTCAATGGGCGTTCAGCCGGCATCGTAGCCAGCCAGCCGACGCAGATTGGCGGGGTTATCGACGTAGACGCCTCAGACAAAATGGCTAGATTTATAAGATTTTGCGACCTGTTTAACATACCGCTGCTCAGCTTCCAGGACTGCCCCGGGTACATGATAGGTTCTGAGCAGGATTGGAAAGGTATTCTGCGTCATGGTGCCAAGCTGCTTTACGCCTGGGCCGATGCTACCGTGCCCCTGATTTCAATCATAGTGAGGAAGTCTTACGCTGGTGCCCACTACGGCATGTTAGACAAATCCATCGGCGCTGACCTAGTCTTCGCCTGGCCAACAGCCCAGGTTACCATTGTCGGCGCTGAGACTGCAGCCAGCGTCATCTTCGCCAAGGAGATAAAAGAGGCAGAAAACGCTCAAGAAGTCAGAGCCAGGCGGATAAAAGAGTATCGAGAGCTTTACGAGAACCCCTACCAAGGAGCAGAGCGAGGCTATATTGATGATATCATAATGCCTAGCGATACCAGAAAAATGATAAATAGAGCCATGGATATTTTGGAAAATAAGACCGTGGCCAGGCCGTGGAGAAAGTATTCTAATATCAACCTATAAAAGCCAGCCGTCGCCCTCACAGTGTAAGGAAATCATAGTTGCGGGCTTTAGCACACTCGAGTAAGCAGTAATATGCGAAACTCGATTCTAGGTAGTCACATGGAGGTCAACTATACCGATATTTCAAAGATATATGACAACTATCGCTCTTACCCGGAGAGTCTGATAAAAAAGTTTATTGCGCTGGGGAGTATTAGCCAAGGAAAGAAGGTTTTAGCCGAATTAGCAATCAAAAGACAAAGGATGGGTAAAAAATGGAATTAGTAAGTTTATGTCCAACACCACTTTGGATGACATGGGTTATCCTCTTGCTCGTCCTCTGGACCTTGCCATGGAAAGGTGTAGCTTTATGGAGGGCTGCTGGCAACAAACACTTATGGTGGTTTGTAGCGCTGCTCGTGCTTAATACCGTGGCAATCCTGGAGATAATATACATCTTCGGATTCAGCCGGAAGAAATCAGCACCACAAGCAGCTTAGGACAACCCGGCCATCACCCACCACCCTAAAATCATAAATGCTGAACCCTAAATCCCAAACAATACCAAAATTCGAATTCCTCAAATTCGAAAGAGCGATGTTTTGGTAATCGGCATTTTGGATTTTGAATTTGTTTAGGATTTCGTGCTTGGGATTTGGTATTTACTTTTGGGAAAAGGAGCGCGCTGCCTCAGGACGACCTTAAAGAGTAGCATCTAGATGCGTGGGACGAACCACAGACCATTGTAGACACCGTCTCAGCCGGTTTGCTATACTCAAGGACTCGTGAAGCTGAAATTTTGGTTCCTCGAGACCAGGCCACACTTTTTGCTCCTCTCCGTGGTGCTGGCTTTCTTGGGCACCTGCATGGCCTGGTATGATGGTGTCTTCCACCTTGGCCATGCTATACTGGCTTTCGTCGGGCTGCTCTTATGCCACATCAGTGTCAACGTCCTCAACGATTACTACGACTACAAAAGCGGGATTGACCTGAAGACCAGAAGAACCCCATTTAGCGGCGGCAGCGGCTTCCTTCCCGCCGCTTCCCTAAAGCCAGAGCATGTCTTCTGGTTTGGCCTGGCCTGCTTCTTGCTGGCGGTACCCATAGGCATTTACTTCGTGCTGGTTAGTGGCTGGCTCCTGCTGCCGCTACTTGTAATAGGCGCGATATGCATTCTCCTATATACGCCCATCCTGACCAAGCTGAGATGGCCTGAGTGGGCACCTGGAGCCGGTCTAGGAGCATTGCCTGTTCTAGGGGCTTATTTCGTCCAGACAGGCGAATACACTCTTCCCGCCGTTGTAGCATCCATTCCATCCGCCATATTAGTGCACAACTTGTTGTTTCTGAACGAGTTCCCTGACGCCGAGGCTGATAAAACAGCAGGCAGAAAAACACTGCCCATAACTTTAGGGAAAACAAGGGCGAGCATAGTCTACTCGGCATTAACCGGCATAGTTTATTTATGGATAGTTGCTTGGGTAGCGGCGGAGCTAATGCCGGCCTTCTCCCTAATAGCCTTGCTAACGCTCCCCTTCGCCGTCAGAGCTATTCAGGGTGCCCTGAAATATCAAGATGAAAGCAAGCTGATGCCAGCGATGGCAAACAACGTCCTGGTTGTCCTCTTAACCCAGTTGCTGCTGGGCATCGGCTATCTTATATCAGGGTATTTCAAACCTGCATTCATGACCATGACTATCCTCAGCATCCACTAAGGTGACAAGTGTGTCCACAGACCTGATTTTGCTACACGCGCCCAGCGTGTATGATTTCCGCAAGAAAACCATCCTCTACGGACCGGCCAGCGACCTCATCCCACCTTCCCCGGTCTTCGAGATGTACCCCATCGGGCTTACCAGCATCGCTGAATATCTGGAACGTGCCGGCTATCGGGTGCGCATCGTAAATCTTGCCGTGCGCATGCTGAGGGACAATAAATTTGACGCCGAGACATTTGTAAGACACCTTAAGGCACGAGTGTTCGGCATCGATTTGCACTGGATGGTGCATTGTCATGGCGCCATCGAGATGGCAAGAATAGTGAAAAAATGGCACCCTGAGGCAAAGGTGATATTCGGCGGCTTTTCATCCTCTTACTTCTATAAAGAGCTGCTTGAATACCCCGAGATAGACTATGTGCTCAGAGGAGACTCTACTGAGGAACCTTTCCGGCAACTGATGGATTGCATAAAGAACAATGGGAAGCTCGAAAAAATACCCAACCTTGCCTGGCGAGACAGCCAGGGCAAGATGCGAGAAAACCCCTTCTGTCACGTTCCCACCGACCTAAGCGATGTCATGGTCAATCATTACGGTAACGTAGTACGCTCTGTGATCAGGTTCCGTGACTTTATCAGCTACACCCCGGTTAAGGACTGGTCTCGTTATCCTATCACGGCGGTTCTTACCTGCCGTGGTTGCACCCAAAATTGCGTTATTTGCGGAGGCTCCGCTGCAGCCTTCAAGGAGTGCTACAATCGACAAAAGCCCGTTTTCCGCTCTCCAGAAGCCGTGGCTCGAGATATAAGACAGATCTCGCGCTTCAGCAATGGCCCCATCTTCATACTGGGTGACCTGCGCCAGGCGGGAGAGAACTACGCCAGCCAAATTCTGCGCCTGCTTGGGCAGAACAAGGTGAAGAATCAATTCATCCTCGAGCTGTTCTACCCTGCCTCAAGAGACTTCCTGCGTCAGATGAGCCTGGCCTGCCCTGACTTCTGCCTGGAGATCTCTCCCGAATCCCATGACCCCGAAATAAGAAAGGTTATCGGCAGACCCTATTCCAGCCAGGAACTGGAGCAAACTCTGAGCGATGCGCTGGATGTCGGCTGCGGGCGGCTGGACGTGTTCTTCATGATCGGGCTACCGAGGCAAACCCCACAGTCGGTAATGGACACCATCGACTACTGCGACCACCTGTTAGACAGATTCAAGGGGGATAAGCGACTGTCTCTGTTCATCTCCCCGCTGGCGCCATTTCTTGACCCGGGCAGTCTGGGCTTTGAGCACCCAGAGCGCTACGGCTACCACATCCTGTTCCGGAGGCTGGAAGAACATCGCCAGGCGCTGGTATCACCAAGCTGGAAATATTCCCTCAATTATGAGACGGACTGGCTGACCCGCCAGCAGATTGTGGATACCTCTTATAAAGCCATCCTGCGCCTTAATCAAACGAAATTAAAACACGGAGTTATCCCTAAGCAGATGGCAAAAATAAGCGAGCAGCGCCTGAGAGCAGCCTGGGAAATGGCACGCCGCATTGATGACCTGCTGTCAAAGAACAATATTGAGGAAATAGACCGCCTGAAATCAGAGGTGGACAGGATAAACATGTTTCCTGTAGCCGAGAAAATTCAGCTAGAGGTACCTCCACCATTCATCAAGCTGAAACCATTGCGAGCGCTGTGGTTCTTACTGACAGGACGATAAACATTAATGTCACAAAATAGCGGTTTGTGCAGCTAGAAAGGCCTCTGACCCTTATCAGGATCGCTCCAGCTATCCTGCTTGAGCTCTGGCAATTACAGCTTCACTTATCGCTCCTCTGAACACCAGTAAACTTTGCCATCGGCCCTTATAGGTCAAAAACTCAACCAGCACATTTTGTGCATTGTAAATCGAAACTTTTTCCACAAAAACGTATGTCAGGGACTTGACACGCTTGATGATATGTGTTAATATGGTATACGGCAAGCGGTTGCCGTATACCATATATGCTATAGAGGGATGCAGCATGAAGAGAGTCTACGTAAGAGAAGATGTTTGTATGGGCTGTGGACTTTGCCGGGTTTATTGCCTCATTGAGCACTCTAAGACGAAGAACATTACAAAAGCGTTTAAGAGAGAGTTTCCCCGTCCTTTGCCTCGTATTCGTGTGGAAAGAAATGGAGAGGTGTGTTTCTCTCTGCAGTGTCGACATTGTGATGAGCCCTGGTGTGTATATTCCTGCCTTACCGGTGCCATGCAGAAGGACCCCGTAACTGGCATAGTTGCCGTTGACGCTGAAAAGTGCATGGGGTGTTGGACATGCATAATAGCCTGCCCTAATGGGGCATTGACTAAAGATGAAACGGAAAATATTGTGGCTAAGTGCGACCTATGTCCTGGGCGTGACGTGCCGGTCTGTGTGGTCAATTGTCCTAATGAAGCGCTTGTGGTGAAAGACAGTGGAGAGGTAACTTCTTCAAAGTTGACCACTGGTATTTTGCGGAGGTAAGCAAAATGATTGCCATAGTGGATTACGGTGCAGGAAACTTGGGTAGCGTCGCTAACGCGATTGTCAAACTTGGTTATCAGCCAAAGATTACTGATAAGCCGCCTGCTGTGCTCAATGCCGCAGCGGTTATCCTGCCCGGCGTTGGTGCCGCGGGAGATGCCATGGAGAATTTAGAAGCAACAGGCATGACTGACGTGGTTCGCCAACTGATTCGTGATAAGCGACCGCTTTTTGCTGTCTGTGTTGGATTGCAGCTCCTTTTTTCTGGCACTGAGGAAGGTGGCTGGCATGAATGTTTAAATGCTATTCCTGGAACCGTTAGGAGACTACCCGTGGGTCTTAAGATTCCCCATATGGGTTGGAACCAAGTCAAACAGAGGGTTAAGCACCAAGTTTTTGATGCTATACCGGATGAAGCTAATTTCTATTTCGTTCATAGTTACTATGTTGACCCCGAGGATAAGTCAGTCATAGCAGGCACGACAGACTATGGCGTATCCATGTGTAGTGTGATTATCAAGGACAATCTGGTGGCGACCCAGTTTCACCCTGAGAAAAGTGGCAACTGGGGTTTAAGGATGTATTCTAACTTTTTAGAAATGGCACTTAGCAAGGAAGGACAATATGGGAAATAGGAAAGCGATTAGAACTGAATACTTAATCGTAGGCAACTCAGCCGGTGGTATCGGAGCTGCTGAAACGATACGTGAGGTTGATAAGAAGCACTCCATAACAATAGTCTCTGATGAGCCGTACCCAGCATATTCCCGTCCCCTTATCTCAGAATATCTGGCTTGCGAGCGGACTGTTGAGGGGATGCTGTTTCGTCCTGCTGATTTCTACAGCCGAAACAACATCGACCTTCTGTTGGGCAAGACAGTAAAGCGTCTGGAGTTGCACCAACGGGTTGCTCAGCTTGGAAATGGCGGGAAAATAACGTGGAACAAGCTATTACTTGCCACTGGCGGGATACCTATAGTTCCCAAAATGGAGGGGGCTAATAAGAAGGGGATTTTCACTTTTCTAACCCTTGAAGATGCCAAGGCGATCAAGGAGTTTTTGGAAACTGCTAGCCGAGCTGTAGTTATAGGCGGTGGACTTATCGGCGTCAGTGCAAGTGAAGCTTTAACCAAACGAGGTGTCAGAGTCACCATCGTAGAAATGAAGGACAGGGTGCTAAATACAATCCTTGATGAACAGGCATCTTCAATAGCTGAAGAAATGCTTATGAAAGCTGGTGTTAGGGTCGTCGTCAATCACACTGTAGCTGAAGTCATTGGGGAAACATCTGCGGAGGGCGTTGCTCTGGATAGTGGTGAGAGAATCCCCTGTGACCTGGTAATCATAGCTATTGGTGTGCTACCACGGACTGAACTCGTGCTAGGTACCGAGATAAAGGTGAATCGCGGCATAGTAGTAGACCAATACATGGCCACGAGCTATCCAGATGTCTATTCCTGCGGTGATGTAGCTGAAGCTTATGATTTCATTTATGGCGCAAACCGGCTTACACCCATATGGCCAAATGCATATATTGGGGGTAGGGTTGCTGGCTATAACATGGCCGGCGCTAAAGCAGAATATTTTGGTGGCACAGCTATGAATTCACTCAATTATTTTGGGCTCGATATCACAACAGCAGGTATTGTAGTCCCGCCGGATAGTAGCAACTATGAAATCATCACCAAACATAAGGATGGTATCTACCAGAAGGTAATGTTAAAGGATGGTCTGGTGGTGGGAATGGTCTTCGTTAGAGATATCGAGAAGTCAGGGATGATTTTCGGCTTGATGAGAGATCGGGCCGATGTGGGTAGTTTTAAGCAAGCGCTTTTGGCCGATGACTTTGGTCTGGCGTATCTCCCACGGGAACTGTGGCAAGAGCGCCTGGGAGTTGTGCCATTAGAGTCAGCCTTTGTGTCTTCCACGCCCGGGAGAGTTAAGGAACCGATAGCAGGTGAGTAATTGATGAATCTTGGAGTGTTGAGATGAAAGATATTGCAAAGATTAGTAACCCTTATTCTGACGACAAGGCAATCGACGCCTGCTCCATATTCGGAATGATGGACACCACAGGCAAGTGTTTCCCTGGAAAGGACATAATAAGGGCCATCGCTAATATGCATGTCCGTGGCAACGGACTTGGTGGTGGGTTCGCAGTTTATGGGTTGTACCCGGAATACGCTGATCTCTATGCTTTCCACATCATGTACCTAAGCCGGGAGGGAAAAGAAGATACAGAGTGTTTTCTTAAGCAGAAGTTTCAGGTGGTTCGTGACGGGGTGATGCCGACCCGACCGACCAGCGCCATAGTGAATCCGCCTCTGGTGTGGCGTTATTTCCTGGAGATCAATCGGAAGGAGTGCGGTAGACAGCTAGAAGATGACTATGTGGTAGCTAGGGTCATGGATATAAATACTAGAATCAAAGATACCTTCGTCTTCTCCAGCGGCAAGAATATGGGAGTATTTAAGGGGGTGGGCTATCCAGAGGAGATAGCTGAATATTTCTGTCTGCAAGACTATAAAGGTTGCTTGTGGACGGCACATGGCAGGTTTCCTACTAATACTCCTGGTTGGTGGGGTGGGGCACATCCGTTCAACATACTGGACTGGACTGTGGTGCATAACGGCGAGATCTCGTCCTATGGAATAAACCGTCGCTATCTGGAGCAATTCGGTTATCATTGCACACTGCAAACAGATACCGAGGTGATTGCTTACGCTGTTGACTTGCTGGTGCGCAAGCACGGTCTTCCTATAGATGTGGTGGCCAAGATACTGGCACCTCCTTTCTGGAATGACATAGGACGTCGCCCTCCGGAAGAGCAAGAGCTTCTCCGAGCTTTGCGTCAGGTCTATGGCAGCCTTCTATTAAATGGACCTTTCACCATAATCATTGCCCATCAGGGTGAAATGATCGGGCTTACCGACAGGATTAGACTGCGTCCTCTGACTGCGGGCATAAAGGACCAGATGCTCTATCTCTCGTCAGAGGAATCGGCTATTAGGCTAATTTGTCCTGACTTGGATGAGGCGTGGATTCCGATGGGTGGTGAGCCAATAATAGGGACTTTAAATAAGCCGTTTCAACCCCAGAAGGATATGGTAGCAGAGAAGGTAGCTGGAGCAAGCTAGTTTGCTAAAGAAGGATTCGGGCTCATGTTAACAAAAAGGATTATACCCTGTCTTGATGTGACTCAAGGGCGTGTGGTAAAGGGCACAAGCTTTACCGACCTTCATGATGCCGGTGACCCAGTGGAGCTTGCCGCTTTTTACTATGCGGAAGGCGCTGACGAATTAGTTTTCTTGGACATCGGAGCAACTCCTGAGGGACGCGATATCATGGTGGACGTAGTTGAACGTGTCTCAAAACAGGTCTTTATTCCACTGACTGTTGGTGGAGGGTTGCGAAGCATTGGGGATATGAGGCGTATGTTAAAGGCAGGTGCTGACAAAATAAGCATAAATACTGCCGCTGTTCTTAATCCTGAGCTTATTAAAGAGGGGGCACGCAGGTTTGGCTCTCAGTGCATTGTGTTAGCTATTGACGCCAAGCGGGGCAATGATTCCAACGAACTCAAATGGGAGATTTATACTCATGGGGGTCGAAGACCAACGGGTATTGACACTATTGAGTGGGCGAAAAAGGGCACCGTGCTTGGTGCTGGTGAGATACTGCTCACCAGCTGGGATGCCGACGGCCACCGGACAGGCTACGATTTGGAGCTGACACGTACTATCAGTGAGTCAGTTACAGTGCCAGTCATTGCTAGTGGTGGTGCGGGAAGTCTGGAGCATCTGTATGAGGCGCTTGTAGTGGGTAGAGCTGATGCCGTCCTCGCTGCTAGCATCTTTCACTATCGGATTTATTCCATACGGCAAGCGAAGGCTTATCTTGAGGAGAGAGGTGTCCCGGTAAGAACAGAACAATGGATAGGGGTGTACAAGTGAAGACTTATCTGCCACCGAAATTTATAGTAGAAAGAGATTCGAGCCGTTGCATCCAGTGCCAGGTTTGTGTCAATCAATGTAGCTTCGATGTGCATTATTACGATGCTGAAGACGATGAGGTAAGAAGCCACGAGGCGAACTGCGTTGGTTGCCACCGTTGCGTAGTCTTCTGCCCTACTAATGCCGTGAACATCAGGAAAAACCCCCTCGATTACAGGGAAAACTATAACTGGCGTCCTGAAGTAATCGAAGACATTATCAAGCAGGCTGAGACCGGTGGTGAGCTCCTTACCGGCATGGGAAATGATAAGAGCTATCGCATATATTGGGACCATCTGGTTTTGAATGCGAGCCAGGTGACAAACCCTTCCATCGACCCGTTACGTGAGCCTATGGAGTTAACCACTTATCTTGGTTGTAAACCAGATATCGTCGAGATCGAAAAGAGTTCCATGCGCTTGAAGACGAAGCTAGCTCCTCAAGTCAAGCTAGATGTACCGGTAATGTTCTCCGCCATGTCCTACGGAGCGGTAAGCATCAATGTCCAGGAATCTCTAGCTCGGGCTGCTACTGAGTCTGGCACCTTGTGGAATACCGGTGAAGGTGGGCTCCATCCTAAGCTGTATAAGTATGGCAATAATACTATAGTGCAGGTAGCCTCGGGAAGATTTGGTGTGCATCCTGAATATCTCGATGCCGCTAGAGTGATTGAGATCAAAATCGGTCAAGGGGCTAAGCCCGGCATCGGTGGACACCTTCCCGGAGAGAAAGTGAGCGCTGATGTATCAAGGACTCGAATGATTCCTCAGGGAACCGATGCCCTATCCCCAGCACCACAGCATGACATTTACTCCATCGAGGATCTGGCTCAATTAGTCTATGCTTTGAAAGAGGCTACAGACTACACCAAGCCAATATCAGTGAAAATAGCTGCTGTCCATAACTCAGCGGCTATCGCCAGCGGTATGGTTAGGGCAGGAGCCGACATTATAGCTCTCGATGGGTTGCGGGGTTCTACAGGTGCAGCCCCCAAAATCATACGTGATAATGTTGGCATTCCCATTGAGATGGCTCTTGCCTCAGTTGATAACCGCCTAAGGCAAGAAGGCATCCGTAATCAAGCATCGATCGTAATTGCTGGTGGAATCAGGAACAGCGGAGATGTGGCTAAGGCAATTGCCCTTGGTGCTGACGCTGTGTATATCGGTACTGCTGCCCTGATGGCTCTAGGCTGTACCTGTTGCCAGCAGTGCCATACTGGTAAGTGCGCCTGGGGTATTTGCACCAGTGACCTCGCCCTGACCAAGAGAGTCAACCCTGACATCGGTGCTAAACGTCTAGCAAACCTTCTTCGTGGCTGGAGCATTGAGCTGAAGGACATACTGGGCGGCATGGGCATCAATGCTGTGGAAAGCTTACGGGGCAACAGGCTGGCCTTAAGAGGAATTGGACTCACCGATACGGAACTGGAAATCTTAGGAGTAAAGATGGCAGGAGGTTAAGAATGGCACGTGCTGTCAAAGAAAAACCTAATTCAGTGGTGGAAATCGATGCCATGAGCATGTTAACCCGTGAGCTGAATACGCGATTGAGGGAAGCTGTAGGTAACGGGACCGAGAAGATCGAGCTTCGCAATGTCTACGGGCAAAGGTACATCGGTACGGATTTGGATAAACCGGTAGAAATCGAGATTTTTGGCACTCCGGGTAACGATTTGGGGGCATTCATGGATGGGCCTAGGATTATCGTTCATGGTAATGCCCAAGATGGCTGCGGAAATACTATGAATAAGGGGGAGATAATAGTCCATGGCCACGCTGGAGATATTACTGGCTTGTCGGCTCGTGGAGGCAAAATCTTCGTCAGAGAAGGAGTGGGATACCGGGCTGGCATACACATGAAGGAGTACGGAGACAAGAAGCCAGTCCTGGTCATCGGTGGCACAGCCCAGGACTTCCTTGGCGAATATATGGCCGGTGGGATTCTAATACTGCTTGGCTTAAATTTGAAACAAGGTGAGAACCACCGGGCCAATTATATAGGGACTGGGATGCATGGCGGTGTCATCTATCTCAGGGGAAACGTTAGCGACTTCCAGCTGGGCAAAGAAATAGGCTTGGCTGAGCTCGATGAAAAAGACAAACTAAATCTTAACCAGTTCGTTGGCGAGTTTGCTTCCCATTTTGGCTACGATGCTAAAGAGATATTGAAGGATAAGTTTATCAAGCTATTTCCACTTTATCTCAGACCATATGGCAGACTTTATGCCTACTAGGGGGCTTTGAAAATGATAGGACAAGAGAGCCGCGAGGTGGAGAGAAAGACAACAGCCATTCTGAAAGTCCTTAGCGATTCTGCAGAGCCGCTGGGTGGTAGGGTTATATCTCGTCGCCTTAAAGAGCAAGGTGTAGACCTTAACGAGAGAACAGTGAGATACCATCTCAAAATAATGGATGAGCGAGGTTTTACTCGCTCAATTGGGCATAGGGACGGCAGGACAATTACCCAGCCGGGACTTGAGGAGTTGAAAAGTGCTTTGGTCTGTGACAAGGTAGGCTTTGTAACCAGCAGGATTGAGCTTCTGGCTTATCTAACCAAATTTGATTTAGACGGATGTACTGGGGACGTTCCGATTGACGTATCTTTGTTCTACAAAGAACAGTTTGCTCAAGCCTGGGAGACGATGAAGTACATTTTTGAAGCTGGGTTTTGCACTAGCGACTTGGTAGCTGTAGCTTCTGGAGGTGAGAGACTAGGGGATATTATTGTGCCCCGGGGCAAAGTAGGTTTTGCTACAGTATGTAGCATTGTTGTTAGCGGGGCACTGCTTAAGGCTGGCATACCCATAGATTCTAGATTTGGCGGCATACTTCAAATACGAAATCACGAACCTGTGCGCTTTGTCGACCTTATAGAATACCATGGTTGCACTCTTGACCCCTTCGAAATTTTTATTGCTGGCAAAATGACTAGTGTTATTGAAGCGGCAAGAAGAGGCGAGGGTAAGATACTTGCCAGCTTCCACGAGATTCCAATGCCTTCAAGAGCAGCGGCTGAAGCTGTTCTTGATAAGCTGAAGGCAATCAACCTTTGCCATTTAGTCGTAATGGGGAAGGCGAACGAGTCAATATGTGAAGTCCCCGTGACGTTAAACAAGATCGGATTGGTGCTTCCCAGTGGGCTTAATGCTGTAGCAGTAGCCGCAGAAAAAGGGATAGATGTAACCAGCAAGGCGATGAACGGTGTCATAGATGTTGGAAAACTGAGGAGTTTTTGGAGCTTATAAGTAACTGATGATTGGAAGAGGACTAGTGTTGCATAGGATATTGATAATAGCTAATGATGTTACGAAAGCTAGGGAGCTGGATTCAGGGCTTACCCAGATGGGGTTTGACTGCTTAATTGCAGGAAATACCAAGAATATGGTCGAGACGGCTAAGAAGCAAACCTTTGATGTGGTGCTTGTGGATATCGATGGCTTATTAACCTCATCTTGGGCTAAATCAACGTTGGGGCAGCTCCGAGAGAAAAAATCAGACAAGCATTTGCCCATTATTGCCCTTATGCCCGGGGAAATGCTCAATGGTATTGACTCCAACCTTGAAATAGATGATTTCGTCGTTAGACCAGTTGACTTGCCTGAGCTAGTAGTCAGAGTAAAGCGAACTCTTAGACGGACAAGCAACATAGATAAGCAAGAGTTAATTACATGTGGCGACCTGATGATAGACCCGGCCAAGTGTGAGGTATCCATCAATGGCAGATTGGTTGTCTTGACTTTTAAGGAATATGAGTTGCTTAAGGTTCTGATAAGCAATAGAGGCAAAGTATTCACCCGAGAAACTTTGCTCAACCAAGTCTGGGGCTATGACTATTATGGTGGTGATAGGACAGTGGATGTACATATAAGGAGACTCAGAAGCAAGATTGAGGATGCCACTCACACCTTTATCGAGACTGTGAGAAACATTGGATACAAGCTCAGTGAACATGTATAGTCCTACATTCCACTGTCTTTTGTAACATGAATTTAACACGGTTGTAATACTCCTGAAACATTTGGCTGTTATCCTCACAAATAGAAAGGAGAAGGATAATGGCCAAGGACATTTACCTAATTATGAAACTGTATGCTCTGCTCTCACCGAGATTGAGCCAGGGGGAAGCCAAAAAGTCTTCATCGAAACAAGATAGGAGTGAATCCGAGAAGCAGCATGAAGGAGCCTTTTGTGAGACCAAGGTCGACTCTCTAGCCCAACCGGCTGAACAGCCAGTTCAGACAGTTTAGGAGAGGGTAGGAGGTATTTGGATGTCAATCAATTCTGGTGATACCGCTTGGCTGTTGATATCAACGGCGCTGGTCATGCTCATGACGCCGGCATTGGCTTTGTTTTACGGTGGAATGGTAAGAAGGAAGAACGTCCTCTCCACCATTATGATGAGCTTTGCCATCATAGCTCTGGTGTCCATACTCTGGGTTGTTTACGGCTACACTTTGAGCTTCGGACCGGATAAAGGTGGAGTAATTGGGGGTCTTGATTGGCTTGGACTAATGGGGGTGGGGCAGGAACCGTCATCAGTTTATGCCAAAACGGTCCCTCACTTGGCGTTCATGATGTTCCAGGCGACGTTTGCCATCATCACCGTGGCGCTCATCACCGGCGCTGTTGTTGAGCGCATTAAATTCGGCGCCCTGCTTATCTTCTCGGCTTTGTGGCTGACTTTGGTTTACTGTCCGGTTGCCCACTGGGTATGGGGCAGCGGTGGCTGGCTAGGAAAGCTGGATGCCCTGGACTTCGCCGGCGGTACTGTAGTTCATGTCAATGCTGGAATATCGGCGCTGGCGCTGACCTTGGTACTCGGCCCGCGCAAGGGATTCAAGGAGCGAATCCCCATGGAGCCAAACAACATACCGATGGTTGTATTGGGTGCGGCTCTGCTCTGGTTCGGCTGGTTCGGCTTCAACGCTGGAAGTGCCGTTACTGCGGGCGGATTAGCCTCCAGTGCATTCGTTGTTACAAACACCGCAGGCGCTTCTGCCGCTTTTACGTGGATGATTCTCGGCTGGATTCACCGCAGACCGTCTGTCCTCGGTGCCGCTACCGGTGCCATTGTTGGCCTGGCAGCGATTACTCCTGCTGCTGGCTTTGTTCAGCCTTGGGTTGGCATACCGATAGGAGCCATAGCTGCAATGCTCTCTTACTATGTAATGACCTGGCGTAGCAAGGCTAACAAAATAGACGAATCCCTTGATGTCTTTGCCTGCCACGGTGTCGGCGGCACCTGGGGAGTCATAGCTACCGGCATTTTCGCCACAGGAGCAGTTAACGGAGTCAAAGGGCTTATCGATGACAATTGGCTACAGGTTCCTATACAGATGACTGCCATTGTTGTCATTGTAGCCTTTGCCTTCAGTATAACCTGGCTCTTGGCAAAGCTGGTGGATGTCACCGTCGGCTTGCGCGTCACAAAGGAAGAGGAAACAGTGGGGCTCGATATCTCACAGCATGGCGAACGAGCTTATGGAGGGCTGCTGAGATGAAGAAGATAGAGGCTATCATCAGAGAAGAAAGGTTGGACGCTGTCAGAATTGCCCTCGAGGGCCAGAGCTACTTCGGTATGACGGTCAGCGAGGTGAGCGGTAGAGGCCGGCAAAAAGGGCTAACGCTACAGTGGCGGGTGGGGGAGTACTGTGTGAACTTTCTGCCCAAGATTAAGATAGAGGTCGTCGTCCTTGATGAGGATGTCCCCAAGGTGCTTAATGCAATTACCACAAATGCCAGGACGGGTGAGGAGAGGGGCGACGGCAAGATATTCATCATTCCAGTTGAAGGCGCGGTACGTGTCAGAACCGGTGAAATGGGTGAGAATGCAATATAAATAAAACTAAAAAGAAAAGGAGGCTAGAAATGGCAAAGAAAAGCAAAGAGGAGAGTAAAGAGTATGTTCTCAAGATGGCAAAGGATAACGATGTCAAGTTCATCAAGATGTGGTTCACCGATATCCTGGGGTTCTTAAAGAGCTTCGCCATCACCCGTGAGGAGTTGGAACAAGCGCTCGAAGATGGTATGGGCTTCGATGGTTCTTCCATCGAAGGGTTCGCCCGGATCGACGAAAGCGATATGGTGGCCATGCCCGACCCTGACACCTTTCAGTTGCTGCCTTGGCGGCCACGGGAGCATCGTGCGGAGGCACGGATGTTCTGCGACATCCTGAAGCCTGGCGGCGAGCCTTTTGAAGGAGATCCCAGATACGTTTTAAAGTGGAACTTGAAGCGAGCGGCGGACATGGGCTACACGTACTATGTTGGTCCGGAGCTGGAATATTTCTACTTCAAAGACTCGAAGGGGACGGAGACCCTTGATGAGGGCGGCTATTTCGACATGGTACCTCTAGATGCGGCCACCGATCTGAGGCGGGAAACTGTGCTTATCTTGGATGAGATGGGCATCGGTGTGGAGTACTCGCATCATGAAGTGGCGCATAGCCAGCACGAGATAGACATGAGGTACACAGATGCTCTGACCATGGCAGACAATGTGATGACCTATAGGCTGGTAGTGAAACAGGTGGCTCTACAGAATGGGTTCTATGCCACATTCATGCCCAAGCCTATTTTCGGCATCAACGGCAGCGGCATGCATGTGCATCAGTCGCTGTTCAAGGGAGAAAAGAATGCCTTCTTCGACCCTAATGATAAGTATAATTTGTCTAAGGTGGCCAAAAGTTTCATCGCTGGTCTGTTAAAGCATGCTCCTGAAATCACCTCTGTCACTAGCCAATGGGTCAACTCCTATAAGCGTCTGGTTCCAGGCTATGAGGCTCCTGTTTATCTGTCTTGGGCTAGGCGGAATCGGGCTGACCTGATACGGGTGCCTGAGTACAAGCCTGGTAAGGAGGTGGCGACGAGGATAGAGTTTCGGTCGCCTGACCCGGCGTGCAATCCATACTTGGCCTTCAGTGTGATGCTGGCTGCCGGTCTGGAGGGCATCGAGAAGGGGTACGAGCCGCCTGAGCCAGTGGAGGAGAACGTTTATGAGATGACGGACGAGGAGAGGAAGAAGAGGAACATAAGCACTTTGCCGGCGAGCCTGTACGAAGCAATTCAACTGTGCGAAAAGAGCCAGTTGGTGCGAAAAGCCCTGGGCGAGCATGTTTTTTACGCTTTCATCAAGAACAAGAAGATAGAATGGGACCAGTACCGAATCCATGTGAGCGAGTATGAAATTGAGAGATACTTACCTATCTTGTAGTGTCATGGCAAAACTGGCTGATGTGACCAAGCAAATGAGTCTGAAAGGAGGTGATTATGGAATGTAATGAATTGATTACACCAATCGGAAGAATCCAGCGAATAAGACTAATTGGAGGTGAGTCATGTCATACAATTGGGGACCACACTATATTGTTCCTACGAAGGTTCTGAAGAGCTATTCCGGGGCGGTTGTACTGAGGGAAGAATTCGATGAGGAGCTGTTGCGTAAGGAGTTTGAAGCGCTGGGTATCACCGGACCCATCGCTAAAATTACCAATCCTTGGTATTACCGTAGAAAGGGTACAGATACCTGGGTTAAGATCGGGGAGTCGGCCGATGAGCATCGGAATTTTCCGACCAGATGGGATACAACCAGTCTGAAAAACGGGCAATATGAGGTGATGGGGCTAATGCATATTTTCGTTAAGAAGAATGGTACGGAAATCGCCATTGCCCGGCAAAATGTAGCGGAAGTCACTGTTCAGAATTGAGCTAATCGACAGTTGCTACTGACTACACCTTTGGTATCTTCATCACGAGTGGGAAGATCGAGTGCCAGTACGGGGCTCAGGTGGCCGCATATAAACTTGAAGGGGCACCTGTCCATCTTCTAAAATTACTCTTGGTCAAGCCTCGTGTAAGGAGTAAACATGCGCAAGCTGCGTATAGGCATGTGTCAAATCAATGTCACCGTAGGCGATTTTGTCGGTAACACACAAAAAATCCTGGAAGCTATTGTCCAAGCCAGGTCTTTAGGAGTGGACCTTCTTACTTTTCCCGAACTTGCCATCTGCGGTTATCCGCCAGAAGACCTCCTGTTTAAACCACAGTTTATCGAAGAAAACTTGAAGTGCCTTGAGAAAGTCGTTGAGCAAACAGCCGGGCTTGCAGTCGTTGTTGGTTTCGTTGATGCTAAAGATGACATTTACAACGCTGCCGCCATCATAAGCGATGGCAAGCTTGTTAGCGTTTATCACAAGATATATTTGCCAAACTACGGAGTATTTGATGAAAATCGCTATTTTCAGGTTGGTAGGGAATGCCCTGTGTATATAATAGGTGGCATTGGTGTCGGTGTTAATATCTGCGAAGATATCTGGTATGAAGCTGGACCAGCTACAGTTCAAGCGTATGCTGGGGCTGAGGTCATAGTGAACATAAGTTCCTCGCCTTACCACGCTGGTAAGCGGGATTTCAGGGAGCGGATGTTGGGAACTCGTGCCTCAGACAATGTGGCGATTGTCGCCTATAACAATCTAGTAGGCGGACAAGATGAGCTGGTTTTTGACGGCAATAGCATGGTGTTGAATGAGAAAGGAGAGCTTATAGCTAGAGGTAAGCAATTTGAAGAGGATTTGATTGTGGTTGACCTTGATGTGGAGGCCGTTTTTCGCACTCGTCTACATGACCCCAGGTGGAGGAAAGAGACACTATTGTTACAGGAGCAACGATGGCACACAGCCAAAATTGTAGTGTCTGACTTGCCTTTTACTGTGCTGAAGCCGACTTTACCGCCGAGGCAAATTGAGGTGCGCAGTCTCCCCGGCGAGGTCTACGATGCTTTGGTGTTGGGGACACGTGATTATATCACAAAAAACGGTTTTGAAAAGGTAGTAATAGGGCTTTCCGGTGGCATCGATTCCAGCTTAGTGGCTACTATTGCTGTTGATGCGTTAGGATCAGCCAATGTGATAGGGGTATCAATGCCCTCGAGATACTCTTCTTCTGGGAGTATATCGGACGCTGAACTCTTAGCCCGTAATTTAGGCATCAGTCATATCAACATTCCTATTGAGAAGGTGTTCCAAGCCTATCTTGAAACGCTGGCAGACCATTTTCGTGATACTAAGCCCAACGTAACTGAGGAGAACATCCAAGCGCGTATCAGGGGCAATATTCTGATGGCTCTGTCTAACAAGTTTGGTTGGCTTGTTTTGACTACAGGTAATAAGAGCGAGATAGCCACCGGCTATACGACCTTATATGGAGACATGGCTGGTGGATTTGCTGTGATAAAGGACGTGCCCAAGACTTTGGTCTATCAGCTAGCCAGGTATCGAAATTCATTATCTGGTCAAGAAGTCGTCCCGTCCAGCGTAATAAACAAGGTACCATCGGCCGAGTTAAGGCCTGAACAGAAAGATACCGACAGCTTACCGCCCTATGATTTGCTCGACCCTGTTCTAACGGCTTATGTTGAAGAAGATAGGAGCGTTGAACAGATTATTGGCGTCGGTTTCGAAGCTGAGATAGTTAAACGTGCAGCTCGATTGGTTGATGCTAGTGAATATAAGCGGCGCCAAGCACCACTGGGCATTAAGATAACGCCAAGGGCCTTTGGTCGCGACAGGAGATTGCCAATTACAAACCGTTTTCGGGGGTGTTAGCGCATTAGGAAGACGAATCTCAACAAAAATGTGTGGCATGACTTTGAAGGAAAGTGTGGGTAAACGCGCCTTTCTGGCTTTGGAAGATGGCTCGATTTATGAAGGCTATTCCTTTGGTGCTGAAGATACTACTTATGGCGAAGTAGTTTTTAACACCAGCATGTCTGGCTACCAGGAGATGTTAACAGACCCTTCCTATGGTGGCCAGATTCTAGTGCTTACGTATCCTCTTATCGGCAACTATGGGGTTAGCGACGACTATTTTGAATCAAAGCAAGTGCAGGTGAGAGGCCTCGTTGTTCGTGAGCATTGCCTTACTCCCAGCCACTGGCAAAGCACCGGCAGCCTAACCGAATTCTTACAGACTAACGGTATCCCTGGGATAACTGGGGTTGATACCCGGGCTATGACCCGTCGCCTGCGCTCATCTGGCGTCATGATGGGCATTTTGACATCAGAAATGACACCAAAAGAGGCTTTGAAGGAGCTGAGAGGTTTACCTCGCTATGATTCCATTGACTTCGTCAAACAAGTTGCTAGTGATAAGAAGTATCAGTGGAAATCGACTTCAAATGATGCTGCCCACACACACAATATTGTAATTGTTGACATGGGACTGAAATACAACATTGCTCGTATATTGGCTCGGCTCGGCTGTGCAGTGACCGTCGTCCCCTGCGTCGCGCCAGTAGAGGAGATTCTAGATTTAAAGCCAGATGGTGTCGTCCTCTCTCCCGGCCCTGGTGACCCAGCTCTTCTTGACTATATGACAGAGACAGTCAGGAAACTCGTTCACCAAAAACCAGTGATGGGCATCTGCTTAGGCCACCAGCTGATAGGCACAGCTCTTGGTGCTAAGACATTCAAGCTAAAATTTGGTCACCGTGGCGGCAATCATCCTGTCCGTGATTTGGCAAGCGGCAGGGTTCATATTACCACCCAGAACCACGGCTATGCCGTAGACGCCGATAGTTTGAAAGGTGGGCTTGAGGTCAGCCAGATAAACTTGAATGATGGCACCGTTGAGGGCCTCCGCCACAAAGAGCTGCCAGTCATATCTATACAGTACCACTCCGAAGGCTCTCCTGGCCCTCAAGATAATGTCTACCTGTTTGACAGGTTCTTGGAGATGATGAAGGGGAAGAGCACTAATGGCTGAAATCTCTAAGGTTCTAGTCATTGGCTCAGGCCCGATAATTATCGGGCAGGCGGCGGAGTTCGATTATGCCGGCACGCAGGCATGTAAGTCGCTACGTGAAGAGGGCATAACCACGGTGCTGGTGAACTCGAACCCGGCGACTATTATGACCGATGAGGGCATTGCCGACATTGTCTATATAGAGCCATTAACCGTAGATATTGTAGCTCGTGTAATCGAGCGGGAACGGCCTGATGGGTTGTTGCCTACGCTTGGCGGGCAAACCGGCCTGAATCTGGCTGTGGAGCTTGCTGATGCCGGAATATTGGATAAATACGGTGTCAGACTGCTGGGCACACCGCTGGAGACAATTAAAAAGGCAGAGGAGAGATCACTATTCAAGCAACTTATAGTAGACATTGGTGAGCCAGTACCGGAAAGTGACACGGTACATTCCATAGCTGAGGCAAAGGAGTTAGCTGAATCAATCGGGTTACCATTGATCGTTCGACCTTCCTATACTTTAGGTGGGACCGGTGGGGGCATTGCTCACACTATGGAAGAACTCGAAAACACGGTGGCCAATGGTCTGTCTTCCAGTTTGAGCCATGAAGTGCTGGTGGAGAAGTGCCTTCTTGGTTGGAAGGAAATTGAATATGAGGTGATGCGTGATGCTGCCGATAACTGCATCACTGTCTGCAATATGGAGAATATCGACCCAATGGGGGTTCATACCGGTGATAGCATCGTTGTCGCCCCCAGCCAGACCTTGACGGACAAGGAATACCAGATGTTGCGGTCAGCCAGCCTAAAAATCATCAGAGCTTTAGGCATCGAAGGCGGTTGCAATATACAGTTTGCCTTGACCCCCAGCCCAGTAGTGGCCGAAAAGTGGGCCCGAGAACAATTGGGTGTGAAAGCCAGTGAGTATTATGTGATCGAGGTCAATCCCCGTGTTAGCCGCAGTTCAGCTCTAGCCAGTAAAGCCACTGGCTATCCTATTGCTAGGGTGGCTGCCAAGATAGCTGTGGGCAAAAAGTTGGACGAAATACCTAATCGTGTTACTGGCAAGACGATGGCAGCTTTTGAGCCGGCTTTGGACTACTGTGTGGTAAAGATCCCTCGCTGGCCTTTCGACAAGTTCGCTCTAGGTGACCGCAATACAGGGAGTCAGATGAAAGCTACCGGCGAAGTCATGGCGATTGACCGGTGCTTCGAAGCAGCCTTGCAGAAAGCAGTGCGATGCCTCGAGTTTGGGAAGAAATCTCTTCTCTGGGAAGATAGAAGCTGGAGCAATAATGTAGGCCTTGATTCCTATCCTTTGCACCCCAACGACCTTAGGTTGTGGGCAGTAATAGCGGCACTTCGGCGTGGGGCAAACTGTGAACAACTTGCCCAGCGTACTGGCATTGACCCTTGGTTCATCTATAAGTTGCTGAATATTGTCCAGGTGGAGAAACGGCTTCTTTCTGAGCCATTAACTCCTGAGCTTATGTGGCAGGCGAAACGCCTCGGTTTTTCTGACGAGCAAATCAGCACCTTGTCTGACAGATTGCCTGAACAAGTGCGTCAGCTAAGACGTAACTGGCAAATATGTCCTGTGTATAAGATGGTGGATACTTGCGCTGCTGAATTCGATGCTGAAACGCCTTATTTTTACAGCGCTTATGAAAAGGAAAACGAAGCTGAGCCATTAAAAGGCAAAAAGGCTGTAGTCATTGGCAGCGGACCCATTCGCATCGGGCAGGGGATAGAATTTGATTACTGCTCTGTTCACTCCGCCTGGGCACTTCAAGAGGCAGGCGTCAAGAGCATAATGGTCAATTCCAATCCAGAAACTGTTTCCACGGATTTCGACACTAGCGACCGCCTGTATTTCGAACCTTTAGATGAAGAAAGCTTGCGAGACATCCTCGAAAATGAAAGCTCTCCATTTCAGAATGACCCCACTCCACCCTCTATTGTTCAGTTTGGCGGGCAAACAGCTATTAACCTAGCTGAACCTCTAGCTCGCAGCAACATGGCAATACTTGGTTCTACTTCCGAAGCTATTGACATTGCTGAGGACCGTCGCCGCTTTGAAGATTTCCTCAACCAGCTAGGTATCCCTCAGCCACCGGGAGCCGGGGTTATCTCCTTACAGGAAAGTATCAGCACGGCAAAGTTGCTTGGCTATCCTGTGCTGGTTCGTCCCAGTTATGTTCTCGGCGGCAGAGCTATGGAAATTGTCCATAACGAAGAGGAATTGGTACGTTATATGTCGCTAGCTTTGGAAATGGACAGTCAACACCCCATCTTGGTTGACAAGTATTTCGAAGGCAAGGAGGTTGAAGTTGATGCTGTCAGTGACGGACAAGATGTTCTCATCCCAGGAATCATGGAGCACATTGAGCGTGCTGGCGTGCATAGTGGTGATTCGATAGCTGTCTATCCCGCCTTGAACCTAACTCAAGATGAGGTAAATACCATTGTTGATTACACAATAAAGATCGGGCGGGCACTCCAAGTGAAGGGTTTGATGAATGTCCAGCTTGTCATCATGCCTGGTCAAAGCCAAAACCAATCATCGGTTTATGTACTGGAGGTGAATCCGCGCGCCAGCCGGACTATTCCGTTTATCTCCAAGGTCACTGGTGTGCCCATGGTTCGGATTGCCACCAAAATAATGCTTGGTGTAAGTCTAAAAGAGCAGGGTTACACCACAGGCTTGTGGAGGAGACAGAAACTCGTAGGCATAAAGGCTCCTGTATTCTCTATGTCTAAACTGGCCGGTGTAGATACGTACCTTGGTCCTGAAATGAAGTCAACAGGCGAAGTCATGGGAATTGACTACACCTATGAAGGCGCTTTGATAAAAGCACTTCTGGCTGCTGGTCTTATATTGCCATCTCGAGGCAGTCTATTGTTTAGCATTGCTGATAAAAATAAGGGCGAAGCCTTACCTATAATCGAAGGCTTCTACTCCTTGGGCTACCAGCTTGATGCTACTGAAGGTACAGCGGCTATGATTAAAGCTGCTGGGATGAAAGTAAGAAAGATTGGCAAGAAGTTAGGCGAAGGCCACCCAAATGTGGTTGACATCATCAATGATGGCTCTGTAGCCGGGGTGGTCAACACTATTACCGGTGGCCGTATTCCGCTCCGAGATGGTTTTCATATTCGGCGTGCTGCTGCCGAAAAGCGAATACCCTGTTTTACATCGCTTGACACTGCCCGCGTGGCTTTGAAAGCACTAGCTAGTGGCAGCCAAATTTTCAATGTCAAGCCACTTCGGGAGTATTTAACGAGCCATAGCTAGATAAAGTTAAGACGATTTCTAGCTACCTGGTTCCGAAATATCAAGCCTGTGCGCCCAGCATCTAAATCACGCTTTCCAGCGCAACCACCATACAGCAATCAGGCATTCTGTTTTTAGACTGGAGGTAGTATAATACATGTAATCTATGTTGGGATGTTACTGTAAGACATGATATCGACTGCTGGCTCTGACACAGAAAGAAAGATCATATCCATTCTCAAGGTGTTGAGTGAGTCTTTTGAGTCGCTAGGGTCAATCACAATCTCTCGGGAACTTGAAAAACGTGGACTTTCACTCAGCGAGAGAGCTGTCAGATACCACCTGAAGATTACGGATGAGAGAGGTTATACTCAGCCCCTGGGTATAGATGGACGGATGATTACATCGCGAGGACTTGAGGAGCTGCGAATAGCCTTGGCGCCAGACCAAATCGGTTTCATTCTTGAAAAGCTTGAGCTTCTAGCATTTCGTACTACGTTTACCCCAAAGAGCCGAATAGGTCTACTTCCCATAAACACTTCGCTGTTCGATAAGGATGATTTTCCCAGAGCTATCGAGGTTATGAAAGCGGTGTTTAAAGCTGGGATATGCGTAAGTGAACTGGTAGCAACAGCGTCTGAAGGTCAGAAGCTTGGTGATGTGGTTATTCCAGATGGCAAGATAGGTCTGGCCACAGTATGCGGTGTGGTTGTAAATGGTGTGCTGCTAAAACACGGAGTCCCGATGGAATCTAAATTCGGAGGCGTACTTGAAATCAGGGATTCAAAGCCAAGACGTTTCGTGGCCATAATTAACTATGGTGGTACATCCCTGGACCCTTCTGAGCAGTATATTCGTGCTAGAATGACAAGCGTCAGCGAGGCTGCTAAAACCGGCAATGGCAAGATACTGGCCAATTTCCGAGAGATACCAGCGCCCGCGAGGTCAATCGTCGACGAGACTATTGCGGAGCTTAAAGAGGCTGGCATCAACGGCGTATTTGCTCTAGGCAATATTAGCGAGCCGATTTGTCAAATCGCTGTCGGCATGAACCGAGTTGGTATGGCATTGCTAGGTGGATTGAATCCGGTAGCTGCAGCTGCAGAGGCCGGAATCGAAGTCGAAAACGTCGCTGAAAGCGGGATGGTTGATTTTCAACAGCTAGTTAGCTTTTGGCAGCTCTGAATAAACTGTGTACTGAAGCAAACCGGGCCATTCAGCTCAATGGTCTTATTTGAAATACTCCCACTGTTCCGGATGCCTATTTGATAAGCAAAATTCAGAGTGCGTCCGTGCGTTCTTCTTGTTGCACATCCAACCATAGCGTACGGTACTCAGGTCACAGAAGCCTGATTTGTTAGCTCCGAAGCAAAGAACGGCAACTGAAAACTGCTACGACATGTAGGTCCTTCTTTATTAATGGGTTGCAGAGAGCGTCTATAAAGAAAATGTTTTCAATATGGCTGTAACCTTTAAGGGTCGTTTGGGAGTGGCACTTGGCGGGGCTAAAGCCCCGCCTCTACATTAGTAAATCAACCTAGATTGCACTCTATTGCAAATCGTGCTCTATTGAAAGCTTTCTGTCGCTTATCTATAATCAACCTGTGTCAAAACAACGTCTGGACAATCTATTAGTAGCCAGAGAACTGGCTGAAAATGAGAGCAAAGCCCAAGCTATTATTATGGCTGGTAAGGTAACTGTATCCGGCAAGGTAATCACCAAGCCAGGCACCCAAGTGGATGAAAACGCCAGCCTTGAGCTAGCCGAAAAACTGCCATATGTCAGCCGCGGCGGCATCAAGCTGGCTCACGCCCTAGATGAGTTCAAGCTCGATGTCACTTCCTTGACAGCTATGGATATCGGCGCCTCCACCGGCGGCTTCACCGACTGCCTCTTGCAGCGTGGTGCCAAGCGTGTCTACGCCATAGACGTCGGCTACGGTCAGCTCGACTACAAGCTAAGGCAGGACCCCAGAGTCGTTGTCATGGAAAGGATAAACGCCCACTACCCCTTTCCCCTACCGGAAAGGGTCAATATGACAACCATAGATTTGTCCTTCATCTCCGTGACCAAAGTGATTCCCAACCTAATCGGACATCTTATACAGCCCGGTTATATTATCATCCTGTTTAAGCCACAATTTGAGGCAAAAAGAAAAGAGGTGCCTAAGGGCGGCATAATCAAAGACCCTCAGATTCATGCCAATGTCCTCGGCCGGTTCATCGTCTGGGCAACCGACCACGACCTAAGATTGCGCGGGCTGGTTGCCTCACCTATACTCGGTGCCGAGGGCAACAAAGAATTTCTCATACTATTAAACCCAAGCCAAAGGAAATGGCAAGAGATTATTCGCTGATGTAGTAGCGAGGCTTTAGCCTCGCTATAGGCGACCCTAAAGGGTCGCCGCTACATTGGAAATAGATTATCAATAAACATTCTCACGATATGAAAAGAGGCTTCATTCTCACAGTGGATAACCTTCAGCTTCCCGGTGAGGTCTATCTCCCAGAAACCACAAGGCAGACTCATCTGGCATTATGCCTCTGCCACGGCATCCCTTCCGGACAACCCGGCCCAAGCGATGACAGAGGTTATCCAGGATTAGCTGAAAGGTTCTGTGCTGCCGGTTTTATCACCCTGATTTTCAATTTCCGCGGAGCAGGCCTGGCTCAGGGCAACCTGGACATGATGGGCTGGGCACGGGACTTGAAGGCTGCCGTTGATTACCTCGCCAGCCTTGATGAAGTCGATAAATCACGCCTTTGCCTCCTCGGCTCCAGCGCCGGCGCTGCCGTCAGCGTTTATGTCGCCGCCAATGACCCGAGAGTGTCTTCTGTGGTAACCTTCGCCTGCCCGACTACATTCGGCTTCTTGGCTGACAAACAGCGCGCTAAGGCTCTCATTGACCACTTCCGCAGCATCGGGCTGATAAGAGACGCAGACTTTCCGCCTTCGGTAGACGAATGGCTTGAAGGCTTTAGCACGGTCTCGCCACTCCGCTGGATAGGCAGAATCTCTCCCCGCCCCCTCCTCATGATTCACGGCGAAAAAGACGACCTGGTGCCCGTAGAACACGCCCACAGGCTCTATAAACATGCCAGGGAGCCTAAGGAACTGGTCATAATCCCCAGCGCCGGACACAGGCTGCGCTTGGAAGATAAGGCCATAACCACCGCCCTGGACTGGCTCAAAATAAGAACCAAATGACCTAATCCTAAAAGAACATGTAGTTGCGGGGCTTTAGCCCCGCTCGGAATCCCAAATCAGGTGCGACCTTAAAAGGTCGCACCTACGTGGGTGGAATAAATATAAAGCCACGGGGCTATTGACAAGGTGCCAGAATATGACTATATTTTACACAGCGCATACGAAGTATTTTCAAAACCCAGGCACACTCACAGCAGCATCCGCATTGGTGAAGGGATTGCGAAAACTTTTTGGCAACACGTAAGTTTGCATAATAGTCGCTAATTAAATCAACGAGAGGAGGTAAAGATGTTTTGTAGGAACTGCGGCAAGGAGATACCACAACAAGCCGTTTTCTGCGTCTCGTGTGGCTGTGCGCCAACCGCCGGCAAGAACTTCTGCCAGAACTGTGGGCAACCGACTAATCCTGTTGCCGAAGTTTGTATTAAGTGTGGTGTTAAGCTCACCGGAGAGGCTGAAAAGTCCAAAATAGTTGCTGGAATACTGGGGATTGTCGTCGGTGGATTCGGAGTTCATCGCTTTTACCTTGGTTACATTGGCATAGGAATTGCACAAATTTTTGTGACGCTTATCACATTTGGGGCTGGTGCACTATGGGGATTTATCGAAGGGATTTTGATTCTAACCGGCACATCCATAAAAAAGGATGCCAAAGGTAGACCTCTAAGAGAAGGATAAAAGCAAAATACCCAGGTACATCTTTTTTAGCTCAGGTGAAATACAGCTGCAAGGCTTTAGCCTCGCTCGACGCCCCCTTCAGGGTCGCGTCTATATAAACGGTAACATTCGCGCTACGTTGACCTCAGGCTAGCAAAAGGCTTATAATTAAGACACAAGTTTAGCTATGCATGAAAGCTGCGGTATATTCGGCATTTATGCTCCCGGAGTAGATGTTGCCCGAATTACTTTCTTCGGCCTTTACGCCCTCCAGCACCGTGGGCAGGAAAGCGCTGGTATCGCTACCGCCGATGGAAAGAAAATCTACCTCCACACCTCCATGGGGCTGGTTTCCCAGGCTTTCACCGAGGACGAACTGACCCAACTCCCAGGACACATCGCTATTGGACATACTAGGTATTCCACCACCGGTTCAAGCCGCTCAAGCAATGCCCAACCCATACTAGTAGAAGCGAATTCCACAACCATCGCCTTAGGACACAACGGCAACATAGTTAACGCCAAATTCCTCCGCGACGAGCTTTGCCAGCTCGGCTATACCTTTGCTACCACTACCGATTCTGAGATTATCGCCAATCTCATCCTGTCCCCCACAGAAAGGAATCCAGTAGACAAGATAAAGTACGCTATGCGCCGGCTGCAAGGAGCCTATTCTCTGGTAATTATGACCAAGGACAAGTTGATTGGAGTTCGTGACCCTATGGGAGTGCGGCCGCTTTGCCTCGGCACTATTGATGGTGGCTGGGTAATTGCCTCAGAAAGCTGTGCCTTTGGCCATATTGGCGCTCAGTTCATCAGGGAAATTGAACCTGGCGAAATAGTGGTTATAAATAAAAATGGGGTTAGAAGTTTCACGGAAAACGGCCCCCGGAGAGCCTTATGTATCTTCGAATATATCTACTTCGCCCGTCCCGACAGCATTATCCAGGGCAAGCTGCTTTACCCGGTACGGCAAGCCATGGGCAGAATACTGGCTCGAGAATATCCTGTTGATGCTGACTTGGTGATGGGTGTCCCTGACTCGGCCACTGCTGCTGGCATAGGCTACGCCATAGCCTCGGGCATTCCCTACTGCGAGGGCCTAATCAAGAACCGCTATGTGGGACGCACTTTCATCGAGCCTGACCAGAGATTGAGAGACCTCGGTGTTAAGCTAAAGTTCAATCCACTATCCGAAACAATCGCCGGGAAGAGATTAATAGTCGTTGATGATAGTATTGTCCGCGGCACCACCACTCCTAAAGTAGTCGCCATGCTTAAGCGAGCCGGCGCCAGAGAGGTACACTTGCGCATCTGTGCCCCACCCATACGTCACCCCTGCTTCTTCGGCGTGGATATGGCGACCAAATGGGAGCTTATAGCTGCCCACAAGACCATACCAGAGATCAGGGACGCAATAGGAGCTGATTCCCTTGGTTATATAAGCATCGAGGGCTTAATCGAGTCGGTAGGCCTGCCCAAAGATATCTTCTGCCTGGCTTGCTTTACCGGAGAATACCCCATCTCGGTGCAGCTAGAGATGGACAAACTGGCCCTGGAAGCCATACCTTCAGGGAGCTTGAGTGAACTCGGCGGATCGTGAGGCTTATGCCCGGGCCGGCGTTGATGTCAAGGCTGCCGATAAAGCCAAAGAGCTGATTAAACGACACGCCCGGTCTACCTCCAGACCTGAAGTCTTAACCGATATCGGCTTATTCGGCGGCATGTTCCAATTAAAGGGTTACACCGAGCCGGTACTGGTCTCCAGCGTTGACGGCGTAGGCACCAAGCTTAAAATCGCCTCGCTTCTAGACAAGCACGACACCGTCGGCATTGATTTAGTCAATCACTGCGTTAATGACGTCCTCACCTGCGGGGCCAGCCCGCTGTTCTTCCTCGACTATATCGCTATGCGCAAACTTCTGCCAGAAAGAGTGGAAAGCATCGTCAGCGGCATAGCCAGAGCCTGTAGAAGCGTTGGCTGTACTCTCATCGGCGGCGAAACTGCTGAAATGCCGGGAGTCTATCAGGCTAATGACTATGACCTAGTTGGCTTCATAGTCGGGGTGGTAGAAAAGGCAAACATACTCAACGGCAATTCCATCGCTTCGGGTGATATCCTTCTTGGCTTGCCCTCTAGCGGATTGCACACTAACGGTTACTCGCTGGTGCGTAAGGTCTTCGAGGTAGACCGAGTCCCGTCTTCGCTCCAAATCTTCTACCCTGAACTGAAACGAACTCTAGGCGACGAGCTTCTCGAGCCGCACTGCTGCTACTATTCAGAGCTGAAGCCAGTTTTGCCGATGATTAAAGGGCTGGCTCATATTACCGGCGGCGGGTTTATCGGTAACATTCCCAGGATTTTACCCCAAGGTCTGGCTGCACAAATCAATAAAGATGCCTGGCAGGTGCCGTCCATCTTCAGACTCATTCAAGAAAGGGGCAAAGTCAAAGAAGCCGAGATGTACCAGGTCTTCAATATGGGGATAGGTATGGTTGTTATCTGTTCGCCGAAACATGTGTCAGAACTTACCACCGCCTTGCCTGAAACCAAAAAAATTGGTAGAGTTATCCAGTCCAAGGATGGCAAAAGGTTAATCATCACTTAAAGGGGGCTAACTTGCGCGCTATTGTCAGCGTTTCCAACAAAACAGGACTGGTCGATTTTGTCCGCAAGTTAAAAAATTTAGATATCGAAATCTTCAGCACCGGTGGCACCAAAAAGGCTATTGAGGTCGAGGGCATAAAAGTCCACAGCATCTCAGAGCTCACCGGTTTCCCTGAGATTCTAGATGGTCGGGTGAAAACCCTTCACCCGGCAGTCCATGGCGGCATCCTCGCCAAGCGTGAGCTTCCCCAGCACATGGACGAGCTGGCAAAGAACAAGATTCAAACTATAGATATGGTAGTGGTCAACCTCTACCCCTTTGTCCAGACAGTGACCAAGGCCAATGTCTCTATTGAAGAGGCACTTGAGAATATCGACATAGGCGGGCCGACGATGATTCGTGCCGCTGCCAAGAACTTCCCGTCTGTACTGGTAATTATTGACCCTGAGGACTATGATGTCGTCATCGAAAAGTTACGCCAGGGCAAGGTGGACCTGAAAGAGCGAAAAAGGCTAGCTCAGAAAGCTTTCCAGCATGTTGCCATGTATGATACCGCCATCGCCCAGTATCTCAGAGATGAAGAGGCCTTCCCACAGGACATGACCATAGCCATAAAGAAGCTCTACGACCTGCGCTATGGAGAAAATCCCCACCAGAAAGCTGCCATCTACACCGAGCAAGCCATAGGACAGAAGCCTTTGGGCATGACATCAGTTAAGCTGCTCAGCGGCCCGGAGCTTTCCTTCAATAATTTCCTTGACCTCGAAGCTGCCTGGAGCACAGCCTGCGACTTTACCGACTCCACAATAGCTATCGTCAAGCATAACAATCCCTGTGGGCTCTGCAGCAACAAAGACCTGATCGAAGCCTACAAGAGAGCTCTTGCCGGCGACCCGGTATCGGCATTCGGAGGCATTGTCGCCTGCAATCGCCCTATTGACCTCGCCCTGGCCACCGAAATCGACAAAACTCACTACGACTGCATTATAGCCCCAGGTTACAGCAATGAAGCCCTCGACCTCTTCAAGCGTAAGAAGAACTTGCGCCTCCTTTCATTGCCCATCCAGCCAAAGCCAGGCAAAACCGGAAACATCGACCTCCGCCCTATCGGCGGCGGTTTCCTCGTCCAGGAGGAGGACTATTACACCGAGGAGGAGTTTAAGCCGAAGACTGTATCCAAGCGCGAGCCTACCAAGGCCGAAATGCGCGACCTTCTCTTCGCCTGGAAAGCGGTGAAACACATCAAGTCGAATGGCATAGTCCTAGCTAAAGACAACACACTGCTCGGCATGGGCACGGGTCAACCCAACAGGGTAGTCAGCGTCGAGCTATCTTTAAAGAGAGCCGGTGATGCCGCCAAAGGCAGCGTCCTCGCCTCCGATGCCATGATTCCATTCCCTGACACCGTTGAGGTGGCAGCACAGGGCGGAGCAACTGCCGTAATCCAAACCGGCGGCTCGGTAAGAGATAAAGAGGTGATAGCCACAGCCGATAAATATAACATGGCTATGCTCCTCACCGGCGTGCGCCATTTCAAGCACTAAAGAACACTAAAGTAGGGACAGGTCTTTATAGGGCCGTGCAAAACCTTATGTAAAATAAGCCTTATTGTACTCTAAGGCAGTTGCGAAACGCCAGATTTTGAATGTGCAGCAATCTGGCCAAATTCTGATGTGTCTCTGCACCCCAGCATCGAAGCTGTGGTTAACTAAACTTATGAAACCATAGGCCAATCACCGCATAGGAGGTTAGCTCATCCATCTCTTGAAGGTCAACACGCTCTAGTCCGATTTCTTCATATGATGGATAATCATTGGTGATCCTTTGAGACAATCTTTTCTTAAACCCCTCCCAAAGCTGATCCTGCTGCTCCTCAGGTTTGCTAGAGCCGAGCGCTATTAATCCATTCTGTTGGTTCTCCGGCTCAGTATCATTATTGAGTTTCTTTATATCACTAATTGCAGCTGCATAATAATACTGGTAGTCACTGCCCCAGGCGACCGTCTTTAGTTCAAGATATATGTATTTCTTGCTGGCAGGCAACCAGATACCGAAGTCTGGACGCCGCCTCGGTGACCCACTAGGAAAATACGCATCAAGCTGAACAGCGAACCCCACTGAACGGAGGTGCAAAGCTAACGACGAAGCTATCCCTACCTCCCGCTCCTTTGTTAGAGAGAAATCCTGACCAGTTACTAAATGAGCTAGGCTACGTTGTCGCACTTCTTGGCGAAGTCCGTCACAGAGTGCACGAAACAAAATCTGTAGCTCTCTTTTCATCAATCCTTCAGGTGTGCCCATTCTTGCCTCCTTTTAACTAGTGTTAAATCACATCATAATTCTATATACTTCTTATTTTACACCTTTTGCCTATAATGTTAATATAAGATTTGCACGGTGCTGTTTAGACCTGTCCGGAGGATTGAACGGACAGACCTGAGTCCCTACAGAGTTGACAACATCGGTATCAGAACTGAATAGTTTAGAGGTGAGATGGAATGTTGATAATCGACAAAGATAGTGTAACTGTCACCGGACAGAAACTGGATGCCGGGAAAATACCGCAGGTCACTGCTGACGTTAAGAAAATGCTGGAGATAAAGGAAGCCCTCCTGTGGCGGTCTGAGGCAATGGCACCTTGCTGCGGCTCTCTGTGCAATATATCTGCACATCTCACCCGTGAAGTCAACATCCTGGAAAATACCCTGGCAGCACTGGAAAATGACAATATAACTCAAGCCGCCGATTTATTACAAGAGTACATCAACGTTTTAGAGGCAAGCTGTGAACCCA
>Ga0315280_10000533_pt1 | contig 70743 bp, 48 predicted proteins | sample YL17G06_40_MG_FD_203697 | JGI IMG/M metagenome (GOLD analysis project Ga0315280, IMG submission 203697) | Sediment microbial communities from Yellowstone Lake, YNP, Wyoming, USA - YL17G06_40 | ecosystem: Environmental > Aquatic > Freshwater > Lake > Sediment | place: USA: Wyoming | collected... | reverse complement strand
CTCAACCGCTTCCGCCGACTCAAGATCCGCTATGAACGCCGCGCCGATATCCATCTGGCCTTTCTCCACCTGGCCTGTGCCCTCATAACCTGGAACGGCCTACGGACATGTTTTTGTTAGGCGCTCTTAGGGGGAGGCCCCGCCCTACAGGCCTCGCAGCGTGTTCGGAGCCTTTCGGGGGCATGGGGGTTTTGTTAGAAGCTCTTAGCAGGCCCGCGATAAATGCCGTTGCGCCTTGCGATCAACGGGGTTCGTAGGGGCGGGCCCCCGCTCCGTCGCCATAGCTATGGAGCGTCGGCGACTGTGGCCGCCCAGGGAGTCCTTCCCTACGAGGAGTCGCGTGAGGCTGGAGCACGTCTCTGCGCAAAGGGACGGGCACGGGCTTTTTCACAGGCATGTTAATGGCCCACGTGTCCGTTGCTGGTGCTGTGTCAACCTTGACTTGAATGGTTGCCGTAGGCCCGTAAGACAGGAGCTTGCCTCCTGCCCAGAGGAAAGAGAGGCGGAAGACTTGCCCGCCTGAGGCGGGCAAGCTTCTGCCCTACGGAACCACCGAAGAGGCGCGCATCAAACTCAAGCGGCTTTACCCAAACATTCAGGAGTAACCGAGCGCCAGAGTGGCCCGTGGGCGCCCCGGCATATCGGGGGCCCCCGCAGAGATTTTCAGCGTAGATAGTTGCAGCGGCATTAAAGCCGTGGGCGCAACAGTGATCTGGGAAAGAAGCAATAGGTCCCCGCGCTCCCCTTCGCCTCTCAGTTTGTTGCCGAGGTCACTGGCAACGCTTTTCTCCTGGAGAAGCGCTGTGGTGGCCTGAAAGCGATAGCCGATGATCGCACCGCCCGACGCCGTTCTCGCGCTGGCAGGATGGGGAGCGCAGGGGGGAATGCTTGAGGGCGGAGGCGAAAAGGATAAAGCTTGGGGGCAGGTGTTCGCGCCTCATCAAACGCGAGAGCGCCTGCGCGATGTCCTTGCGGCTGGAGACATAGGGCTTGTGGCCGTCCGGCGCGGGCTGTAGCCTGGATTTCTTGCGTCGAGGATCGGCGGTCTTATGGCGAGGGGTCATTCGATGGTCGGGGCTCTGGACAAAGTGGGGGAGGCCTGGAAGCCCATTCATGATGGGCGCGCTGGCATACGCGCGCAGCCAGAGGATATCGAAGCGTTCGCCTCTGTGATCGAAACTCTGTGCCGCAAGGCGAAGATGGCGCAGCAATGCGAAAGAAACCGCCGCCTTCGCCGCGAACTTTGCTGCGGCCGTCTGGCTTACGCATCGGCCTTCGCGGGCACGGTGGAGGCGGTAGTCGGGGGCACGGTCGGGCAGCGATGAAGGTGTGGGATGTGATAGTAGTTGGCGCCGGCCCGGTTGGCAGCTACTGCGCTGCGGAGCTGGCAAGGAGCGGATTCGAAGTGCTCCTTCTCGAAGAGCATGAGCAGGTAGGCGAGCCTGTTCATTGCACCGGCATCATAGGCGTTGAGGCCTACAGAAGGTTCCCTCTTCCTGCTGATTGCATACAGAACAGGTTTCGGTCTGCTCGTTTCTTCTCCCCGAGGGGGATCCATTTCGATGTAGAGTCGGAGCGCGAACAGGCTGTTGCGGTGGACAGAGCGGCCTTTGATCGGGCGCTGGCAAGGGATGCGCAGCGAGCCGGCGTAGAACTGCTTCTCAACGCGACGGGCCACTCGCTTCAGCCTCGTGAGGATAGGGTCTGGCTGGATATCTCGAATTCCGAAGGCCCATCGCAGGTTGTCGGGAAGATGTGCGTTCTCGCGACCGGGGTTGCGGCTCGGCCTGCGAACCACTCGGGCCTGGGGGAAATGTGCAGGTTTGTCTATGCTGCTCGCGCAGATGTGAAGCTGGCAAACCTGAAGACCGTCGAGGTGCATTTCGGGCGCAAGTTGGCTCCTGGGGGGTTCGCGTGGGCCGTGCCCCTGGGTGATTCCAGGGCGCGCGTTGGTCTGCTGAGCACTCGGCCTGCTGAGCCGTATCTCGACTTTTTTCTGGACTCGCTCGAGCGACAGGGGCGGCTGCGCGAGATCGAGGCGATGGTGCGCTGTCGGCCGGTCCCCTGTTCGCCTCGAAGGCCTTCATTCTCTCAAAGGGTTCTCGCGGTGGGCGATGCGGCCGGCCAGGTGAAAACAACGACAGGAGGCGGCGTCTTCTACGGTCTGCTCGGGGCACAAGCAGCTTCTCAGGCTGTCACGCAGGCTTTCAGTCGAGGAGAGTTTCGGGCAGGCGCACTTTCCAGCTATGAGCGAGAGTGGATGGGGCGGATCGGCTTCGAGCTGTCAACCGGGCTTCTGTTCAGGCGAATAGGCTGCGCTCTGAGCGACTGGCAGATTGACGAGATATTTCGTGCTATAAAGCGAACTGGATTGAATAGAAAGCTTGCCCCGTATGTCTCATTCGACTGGCACGCGGGAGCGACAATGTTGGCTCTGCGGCAGGGCCGATCAACCTGCCCGTTCAGGGCGTAGCCGGCGGAGTGGCTTCTCCCATCAGCTCTTTGGCTTTGCGAGCTGCTTCCGTTCCAGGGGCAATCCTGGCAATGCCTTGCAGCGTCTGCGCCACCGTTTCGAGACTCGCGCCCAGGGATAGGGCCTTCTCATATGCCTCAATCGCGCCGTCGAGCTTTCCGGCGCGAACTTGCATGTCGCCCAGTTTCGCCCACATCCTGGAATCATCGGGTTTGAGAACGGCGCCCTCACGCATGACCGCCTCCGCCTCTTGAAGGCGGCCAGCCTGCACGAGCGCCCTGGCAAGCGCCTCACGATGTTCGTACATGTCCGGCTCGGCCTTGACCGCATGCGCCGCCTCTCGAATTGCGTCGTTAACCCTTCCCATGGCCAGGTATGCGTTTGCAACGCCTGTTCGGCTGAGAGGGTTGTCCTCGACGCGGAGAGCTCGACGGAGTTCTCTCAGCGCGTCTCTGTAGCGCCCCCTGTCGAGATAGATCACTCCAAGTATCTGGCGGGTGAGGCCGTAATCGGGGTTCAGTCGAATTGACTGCTTCATAGAGGCTTCGGCCTCGTCATAGCGGCCCAAACGCGCATAAGCCGCCCCGAGGAAATAATGGGCTTTCATATTGTAAGGGTCGTACTCGATGGCACGCCTCAAAGGGAAGAGGGACTCATTCCATCTCTCATCGCGCATGCTCCTGTGGCCCTGACCGAGGTACCAGTCCGATACCTGCTCGCGATACAGGTCAACTATAAAATAGGCATAACCCAGAGCTGCGGCAACGGCAATGACACCCGTGAGGAGCGCGGGGGCGCCTCGCAGCCTGATGGTGCGAGCCCCGGGCGGCTGTTCCCGAGAGAAGCCCAGGCGCCAGGCTGCCTCTGTGATTCCAACGCCAGCCCAGAAATACAGAGCGCAGTGGACCCATCTCAGGGTCACCCCGAACATGTTCTGTATCAGCAGCGCAAGCGTTCCACTTGCAAAGGCCGTCACCATGGCTTTGACAGCGGGAGATACCTGCCCGCGAAGAGCTTTCCTGACCATCCAGATGTACACTGAAAGGAACCAGAGAAATGTCACGAGGCCGGGGACTCCCTGGTCGGAAAGAAGCTCGATGAACTCGTTGTGGGCGTGTGGGGCGCCCGGGTACTGAAAAGTCCCTGCCATATAGAGTTCAGGCCTGTGATGAGTGCGGCTGTATATCTGGTAGGTGCCCGGCCCAGTTCCCAGCACCGGGTGCTCAGCGAAGATTTCCAAGCCGCCCAGCCAAATCATGCCCAGGCGTAGATTCCAGTAAAAGTTGAGCGAGAAGGACTCCATAATGCGAGCTCTCTGCGTTTGAGGAATTCGCAACGCGAGAACGATCGCCGCCACCAGGATTAGGGCGAGTGTAGCTGCCATGATGGGTAGGATCCTGCGGGCGACCGCACGCTCCACAACCCGCAGCAGCAGTATCGCGTTCAGGGCCAGGCCCATGGCCGCTCCAAGCCATGCAGCGCGCGAATAGGTCCAGAATAGGTTCAGGAGCATGAACAGGCTCAGTGCAATATAGGGCAACCGCGCTGGCCACTGGCGGCTTCTTTTTGCTTGGGGCGGGCCGGTTTTTCTGGACTTCGCCTGCTTTCGCTTGCCAGCTCTTGCAGGCGCTGTCTCTCTGGATGATGGGCGCGGCTGCTCGAGGGCTTCTATCCGGCTGGGGAAAAGCGCCCTGTTTATCATGACGGGAAGGAGAGTCACCAGAAAGCCGGCGAGGTAAGTGGCGTTTCCGAAAGTTGAGATAATCCTCTCGTCGTCTCTCAACCATTTGATGGGATCGAGCCCGGCCTGCTGCATGAGTCCGTAGAAGCATACTGCTGCGGCTGAGACAGCAGTGACTTTGATCATGCGGTCGATGCGGGCAGGCGAAGCGGCGAGCTCGGATACCAGGAAGTAGAAGCCGGCGAGCGCGAGCATCTCGTACATTCGCTCAAAGCCAGCGTAGCTGAACTTGTGGCCAAATGCCGCGAAGGAGACGAGGGCAGAGACAAACATTGCAAGCAGCGGGAGATGCAGCGGGGAGGCGTGCCATGTCAATCGCCCTTGAAAGACTGCCATCACGAGCCGAAACAGAAGAAGCCCGAACACCCCGATGACGAAGACAATCCATTTTATCAGCATCGGGTTCTCTGACAGCGCCTTGAAAATCAGGGGCACCAGCAGGAGGATCAGAAGGAGGGCGGCTTCCTCCACCGTTTCGACTGCCCGACCTCTGGGATATTCCTTCGCCATGAGGCCTCGCCGCCATCAGTTATTCTGCAATGGCGCTGACTTTCCTCGCCTCCCCGTGCAGCGAAAACCTCCGATATGGTAGCCTGCGCTGCCCGCGACTGATAGAACAGGATGCGCTCTGGCTGTCGGAAGCCTGGCCGGGCAGGCTGGCGTCGTGCCGCCTCGATGCCGGTGGCACAGGATTGCATCTTGTGCTGGGCACAGGTTCAAAACCTGTGCCACCATAGGCGTGGAGAGACGGCGCGCTCCTGCCCCACGCTAGAACACTCGCGCGCCAATTCATGGACAATCCTGGCGAGACGCCGCCCGTGACGCGGGAGGAGGTTGGTGTCAAGGTGACCGCTGGCAAAAACAGGCGCTCGGGTATCAGGTAGCTGCTGGAGGGTCGCCCCTACGGGAGGCGCGGGCGCATGTAGAGAACGCGCTGGCAGTCGGCCTCATACCGCGAGATTATTCTTCGGGCTTCTCCTTTTGACTCTTGCCAGGGTTGGCCGGGGCGATGCCGCGTTTTGGCTCCGGTTCGGCGCCCTCGCCCTCATTCGGGGCCGCCTCAGCCAGCGCTGTGGCGGCGCGGGCAAGTTCATGCATCCCGTCCAGGAGAGCTACCTTCAGAACCTGCTCCATGTTCTCCACAAGCTCTATGCTGAGGTCGCGGCGGACGTGCTGCGGAATTTCCTCGAGGTCTTTCTCGTTCTCCTTGGGGAGAATGATGGTGGTTATTCCAGCCCTGTGAGCTGCCAGAACTTTCTCCTTTATTGCGCCAACTGGAAGAACCTTGCCCCTGAGCGTGACCTCGCCAGTCATGGCCACATCTTTCCTGACAGGCTTCTTGGTCAGAGCAGAAATGAGTGAGGTAGCCATGGTTATTCCCGCCGAGGGGCCGTCTTTTGGAATCTGCCCAGCGGGGACATGGATATGCACATCGGTCCGGCGGTAGAAGTCGTCGTCAATGCCGAGTTCCTTCGCGCGCGAGCGGGTGTAGCTGAAAGCGGCCTTCGCCGATTCCTGCATGACATCTCCCAGGTGTCCTGTGAGGGTCAGGTTGCCTCGGCCGCGCATCAGCGTGACCTCGACCGACATCACATCTCCGCCCACTTGAGTGGCGCCGAGACCAGTGGCAACGCCTATTTCGTCCTTTTTCTCAGCCACTCCGAAGCGGAAGCGGATGGCCCCAAGAAAGCCATGAAGCTGAGCCGGCGTTACGCGCGATGGAGCCTTCTTTTCCTGAGCCACCTCCTTGGCCATCTTGCGGCAGATCGTGGCTATCTCTCTCTCCAAGTTCCTGACCCCCGCTTCCCATGTGTAGTGACGGATGATGTGGCGGATACCCGAATCTGTGAACTTGATCTCCCGGCTCTCTCCAGACTCTGCGGGCACAAGGCCGTTCTCTTTCAACTGCTTGGGCACGAGGAATAGCTGAGCTATCTTCAGCTTCTCCTCCTCTGTGTAGCCAGGGAATTCTATGACCTCCATCCTGTCCTTGAGGGCCGGAGGCACCGGGTCGAGGAAGTTGGCGGTGGTGATGAACATCACCTCCGAGAGGTCGAAGGGAACCTCGAGGTAGTGGTCGGAAAAGCTGTTATTCTGCTCGGGGTCGAGAACTTCCAAGAGAGCTGCGGCCGGGTCTCCACGGAAGTCAATGCCTATCTTATCAACCTCGTCCATCATGAAGACGGGGTTCTTTGAGCCGACATTTCTCATGCCCTGGATTATGCGGCCTGGCAGCGCGCCCACATAAGTGCGGCGGTGGCCCCTTATCTCGCCCTCATCGCGCACGCCCCCGAGAGATATGCGGATGAATTTCCTGCCCGTCGCCCTGGCAATGGATTTGCCCATGGAGGTCTTGCCAGTCCCCGGAGGTCCCACGAAGCAGAGTATTGGCCCCTTGCTCTGCGGGTTGAGCTTGCGGACCGCCAGGTATTCCAGGATTCTTTCTTTCATCCGCTTCAGCCCGTAATGGTCCTCCTCAAGAATCCGGTCGGCTTCGGTTATGTCCAGCTTGCCCTCTGCCTTCTTGGACCAGGGCAGGCCTATCATCCAATCCAGATATGTCCTGACCACAACAACTTCCGGCGAGGCGGTCGGCATCTTCTCGAGGCGGTCAAGCTCCTTGAGCGCCTTCTCCTCAACCTCTTTTGGCATCTGAGCGCTCTGAATCTGCTGCTTCAGCTCATCCAGCTCGACCATGCGCTCGTCGCGCTCGCCCAGCTCCTGCTGGATGGCCTTCATGCGCTCTCGCAGGTAGAACTCTTTCTGGGTGTCCTCGAGCTCCTTTCTCACGCGGCTGTGGATCCTGCGCTCGATGTCGAGCACCTCCACTTCGCCGTTCAACTGCGTGAGGACTTTCTCGAGCCGCTCCGGCGGGTTCAGCGCCTCCAGAACCTCCTGCTTCTCCTCGATCTTGGATTGCAGAAGAGAAGCCACCAGGTCGGCCAGGCGCCCGGCATCTTCGATGCTGCGGACGCTCTCGGCCGCCTCCTGAGGAACGGTCTTTCCTATCTGCAATGCCTTGTCAAAGAGGGAACGGACGCTGCGAACGAGAGCCTCGACCTCGGGGCCCGCGGCCTCGCCCTCTTGCAGCACCTCGATGCGAACCTGGATTGTTGGCTCCGTCCGAACCCACTCTGTAATTCGAACGCGGGCCAGGCCCTCGATGATGATTCTGTCTCTCTCGTTCGGCAGCCGAAGGACATTGACGACGCGCCCCACGGTGCCTGTGCCGAACAGGGAGCTGGGGTCCGGGTCGTCAATCTCGGCGCTCCTCTGCGCCACCATGACCAGGTAGCCGCCGCTCTCCGATGCCTGTTCGACCGCGCGCACCGACTTCTCGCGCCCGACGTACAGGGGGACTATTACATTGGGAAATATGACCTGATCCCTTATGGGCAGGACGGGCAGAACCTCGGGCAGGTCGGGCAGCTTCTCGCGGCTCTGCCGCGCAACTTTTAGTTTGGTCGCTGGTGTCGTCATGCTTGAACTCCGTTCACTGCCACTCCGATACTCCGAGCGAGTCAAAAGGCCACTTTCTCCTCCTGAAGTGCTCGCCACGGCCCGCCAGCGGTCGTGCGGGCGGGGAAGCCTCGAATGTGACCCCAGGCTATGATCCAAAATCGCTCGTGCGTCAGGACCGAGGCCGGCAGGTTCTGTGCTATCCGGGAAATGGCGGTTTGAGTATTATTCCGTGTCATGGGGCAATTTGCCTGTCTGACACCTGCGCTTCCGCTCTTTCCCTGAATCGTTTATTCCCGTTTTTCGGCGAGTCTCCTCTCCAAGGTGAGAGAATGTTGGCAGCCCTTGACTGTTTTGGCAGGCGACGCTCAGGGAAACGCGGCGACTGTCCTCACGCCCTTCAGAGCACCGCCCGATAGCGCTCCGTTGCGAAAATCCGCGCAATGCGGCTCCGGGCACTCGCCAGCCGAGCCGGGACTCGCTGGTGCCGAGACCCGCGATTGCCGGCGCAGTCCTCGGTGTCAGGCGTCGTCTCACCGTAGGGGCGAAGTCCGCCAGCCGGCGGACTTCGCCCTGGGAGCAGTCCGCAAGCTGGCGGACTGCTCCCCTACGAGCTCCCGCAGAGCCGCGCAATATGACGCGAGCTTCTGCGGCGAGGCAATAGCGTCTAAAGAAATTCCTGGATCGCGGACGCCAATCTTGTCCGCGACCTCCGTGACCTGGGCGATGCTGCGGCCGTCAGCATCGGGACGCTGGTCGAGACAGGAGGGAGCGGTGAATTGCCCTCTCATCGCTTCTGGAGCACGGTACTCGGAGCAGACGGCCCGCTGACTACCTCTCTGGAGCGGCCGAGGCCCGCCTGGCCTGAACAACCTCGTCAACCACGCCGTATTCCACCGCCTGCTCGGGCGACATGAAGAAGTCCCTGTCTGTGTCCCGCTCGATTCTCTCAAGGGACTGTCCCGTGTGCTCCGCCAGAATCTTGTTTATGTTGTCTCTGAGGGCCAGCATCTCTCGAGCGTGAATCTCGATCTCGGTGGCCTGGCCGCTGAGCCTGTCAATGTGCGGCTGATGAATGAGTATCCTGCTGTGGGGCAGGCAATAGCGATGTCCGCGCTCTCCCGCCGCAAGGGGCAGCACGGCTATGCTCGCAGCGAGTCCGACGCAGAAAGTCCACACAGGCGGGCTGATGTGCTGGAGCGTGTCGTAAATGGCGAGCCCAGCCTGCACCATGCCGCCTGGGCTGTTTATGTAAAGGTCCACCTTTTTCTCCGGGTCCTCGTTCTGCAAGTAAAGGAGCTGGGCTATGACAAGGTTGGCCACGTTGTCGTCAATTGGGCCGGTTATGAATACGATGCGGCTGTCGAGCAGGCGCGAGAAGATGTCAACGGCCCGCTCTCCTCGCGGCGTCTGCTGCACGACCATGGGAACAAGCATTGCTTATCCTCCCTTCCAAGTCCGAGAGTTTGCCGCCGCTTGGTTAGCTGCCGGGAACGCCGCCTGCGAGCTGACTGGCAGCGGCGGGTTCTTCTTCAATCTCGGCGTTTTGCAGCAGCAGCGCGATGACCTTATCCTGATAGAGCCTGTTCATGAGCTGACTCAACCGCCTGCCGCTGCGGTAGATCGCTTCAAGCCTCCTGCGCTTGACTCCGGTGCCCTCGGCCAGTCTCTGGATCTCCTGCTCGATCTCCCCGGGCTCAACCTCTACACCCTCTTGTCTTCCAATGCAATCGAGCACAAGAGCCCTGCGGACATCTCCTTTGGCCTCGAGCTCAAGTTCAGCCGCAAACTGCCTCTCTGTCGTTCCCGATGATGAGAGAAATTCATCAAGGCTGCCCGACTGGGCTTCGAGTTCGCGTTCGAGCGCCGCCCTCCTCCTGGCTGCTTGCCTTTCCACAAGCGGAGCCGGAATCTCAAGCTTCGAACTCTCCACCAATTGCTGGACAGCTTGCTCACGCAGGTCCTGCTCCGTCCACTTCTTCGCCGCTTCCTCAAGCGCAGCCCCTGTTTTCTGTCTCAGTTCCAGCACGGTCTGTGCGCCCATCCGACGCGCGAACTCGTCATCGAGTGCAGGCGCTGTCATCTGGTGCACCTGCCTGACAGTTACAATGAGCTGCCCTTTCTTCCCCGCCAGACTGGCGTCTGGCAAATCTTGAGGGAAGGTTACCTCGGTTCTGCGCTCATCGCCGACTTTGGCCCCAAGGAGAACTTCATTCAGTTGGGGAAAGAGCTTGTCCGACCCAACCTCGACCGGGTAACTCTTCGCCGACTGGGTCTCGACCTTCTGGCCATCCACCTCAACATCCCAGTCAACAGTTGCGATGTCACCTTTGTCAACCTGCTTGTCCTCGACCGGCTTGAGTGCTGCCGCGCGCTGACGCAGCTTCTCTATCTCAGCGTCCACATGTTCTTCGGCGACGGGAAGGAGGCGTCTCTTCAGCTTCAAGCCCTTGTACTTTCCGAGCTGGATCTCGGGCCTGACCGTGACCCGAAGTCTGACGCGGACTGAGCCGCCCTCTTCAGGCTCAATCTGCTCTGCGCTCGCTGCCTCAAGGGGCTCGATCTTCGTCTGCTCGAGAGCTTTCTCATACGATTCCTGAACCAGCTCCTCAACAGCATCCTCTCTCACTCGCTCGGCGGGAACATAGCGCTGGACGACCTCGAGCGGCGCCTTGCCCTTTCTGAAACCGGGAATCTCCATGCGCCGCTGGCGCTGAGCGTAGAGCCGGGCCATGCGAGCTTGCACTTCTTGACCTTGCACACGAAAAGAGAGAGCCACAACGCCTGGCGCGAGGCGCTCCACTTGAAGTTCCAGCGGACCAGAAGAATCCAAGGAATGCCTCAATTCACAACAGTGGCCCGATCCGCGAAGCGTCGGATCGGGACGCGGCTCATAATCTTCGCTGTGGTGGGCGAGGAGAGAGTCGAACTCTCACGCCCTAACGGGCACAGGATCCTAAGTCCTGCGCGTCTTCCATTCCGCCACTCGCCCTGGAAAAGTCTAACAGTGCCGCGGCCCCATGTCAACGAGACGCCGGCGCCCGAACGCCGCGGCCGAAACAGTGCCTGGGCTATATTCCTGCACCCGGTCCAGAGACTGCCGAGCTGAGCGCCGGGAAAGCCCGGCGACAGCGTGCAGGTGCGCACGGCGCTTCGTGGAAAAGAGCGAGTGAAAAACATCACCCGGAGGTGAAGAATGGCGAAGATAAAGACTCTCCTTTTCATGGGGGGGCAGATTCACGACTGGAAAGGCTGCGGCGCGGCAATTGGCGAGGTCCTGGCGCAGGACGAGGATCTTGAACTATCCAGGGCAGAGGATGACCTCTCTGCCTTACGGGCGGACAGAATAGCTCCTTATGACCTCATCGTTTTCTATTATACCGTCGGCGAAATCAGCGATGAGCAAAAGAACGGGCTTCTGAATCACATAGCCTCCGGCAAGGGCTATGCGGGCGTTCACAGCGCCGCGGACTCATTCCGGGACTGCCCGGAATACAGGGCGATGGTGGGAGGGCACTTCGTCACGCATCCGCATTTCAGAGAATACCAGGTGAGCGTCGTTGATCCCGAGCACCCAATCACGAAAGACCTGGTTGAGTTCAATGTGACGGACGAGCAGTATATCCTGGACTATGACCCGAGGGTGCATGTGCTCTGCTCGGCCTTGTGGAAAGGCCAAGCTGTGCCGGTGGCGTGGACGAAGCCATGGGGAAAAGGCAAGGTCTTCTACCTGGCCCTCGGGCACAATGCGGATGCCTGCCGCCACGAGATGTTCCGGCTCCTGCTGGCGCGCGGGGCTAAATGGGCAGCGGGCAGGCTGTAATGGCCTACGAGCCTTCAGGCAAAGGCTCTGTCGGAACTGAAATGAACCGGGGGCCGAAGGTCGGCGCGTGAGGGCTCGGCGGAAGAATCCTGATTCTGCCGAGGGGTATCCAACCCGGGCATCCTGAGGACGGAGCGCCGCCGACGGGCCGCACCCGCAGGCTCAACTGGTAAGCCCCAGGAGCAACATCGGCGGGAACCAACATATAGGCGGCGCCTGTCCAGGTTTGGCCCGAAGGCCATTCGTTAGCAGGAACTCCTTCTACAAGCAGGCATCGAGCGCGCTCGACCACGTCCTTCGACTTGCTTTGAAGGACAAAAAGCGCCTCGAGTGTGCCAGTTGGCGGTGAGCCCGTCTTTTCCCATGTATGGGCAATCTTCAGAAGGTCGCCGCCTGCAACTGCAGTTGGAAACTCGACGAGCCGCAGCGTCACGCCGGGAAACCTGGCCCCAGCGAGATTTGGCGCCGGCCCGCTGTGGTCTGAGGCCGCAGGATGGAAGCGCGGCTGAAGGCCATTTACATGCGCACGGATCAGAGGGCCGACTGCCTCGGTAGCGTAGCGCTTTCGCAGCCTGAACACCCAACCTGTCTGCGGCGAGAGGCCATAGACGGCGGGGAAACGCTCGAGATAGCGCCTGTCGAGGGTTCGATTCATGGCCTGGGCGCTGAAGGAGGAGAACGCGACAGAGAGGGTGAGATCAGCCCGCTGACCTTCGACATATCTGAGGTAGCCGATGGGGGCGATGCTGTACCAGTCGCCGATTATGATGGAGCCTGGCTCCGCTATTTGAACTGCCGCTCGCGCGAAATCGGCCGCCTCCGTGTCCTTGCTCCCATCAACGCTCTGGAAGTGATATGCCAAGGGCCAGACTGGGCAGAAAGCCAGGAAACCGATGGCTGCGGCGCCGAGCAGTGAAGGCTTCAGCCTCTGAAGGAATCCGAGCGCGACACTGAAGCCGAGCCCGATAAATATCGCCCAGATGATATGAACTGGCAGCAGGTAAGTATAGATGTCGAAGATGTCGTAGTTGGCGGCGTAGAAGATATGGAGAAAAGCTATTGCCATCAAGCCAGCCAGAAACGTTCTATCCGTTCGCAGCGCTGCCGCCAATCCCAGGATGCCGACCGCGCAGGCGATGGGCCCAAACTCCCCCTTGAGGTGGACGATGAAATTGACAGCGCGCACGAGAGCCGACTGAACTGGAAAGACGAACATTAGCTGGCGGCAGCCCGGCGCCGTGAGAAGCTCCCAGAACCCCTTCAGAGAATGTGGGTTGTTGACTGCCGGGGGAGGATTGGCGAACGCCCGCAGAGGTACATAGGCATAGACGGAAAGACCGGCGAGGCCGAATAGGATAATGGGCGCGAGCCGCTTGAAGCTTATGAGGGCTCGTCCGGCCTCCGCGAGAACGGCGGCAGCGAGGCCCAAAGCCAGCAGAAGCGTTAGAGCATGATTGCCTGCGCTCACACCCAGTAGAAGAGCGAGGGCGCGCAGCCATTTGTCGCTTCGGGTCTCTCTCCATTCAAGCCAGAGGAGCACGGCGCCGAGCATAAACACCGCGTGAAGGGTATAGACCTCGCATTCGGTGGTCAGGTCCCAAAGCGTGTAGCTGAAAGCGAAGCAGGCGGAAGCCAGGAAGCATGCCAGGCGCCCGAGCCTCAGCCTCCGCAGCAGAAGGAAGAGAAGGCCGACAGACAGAGCGCCGAAAAAGGCAGTCATTAGATTGAGCCTGTAGGCCACCGAGCCCACCGGGAGATATGTGAACAGGTGCGCGATGAGGATAAATGTAGGGTAGCCGGGATTGTGGCCGATTCCGAGGTGATAGGCAGCGGTCGCGAGTTCGCTGCTGTCGAGCCAGCCGAAAGATGGGCGAAGTGTGCGAACGTAGACTGCTCCAGCGCACAGCAGCAGAAGGAAGGCAAGGGCGTAGTCAGCGCCCTTCAACAGGTTGGATCGGCGGCGAGCCGAGGCCGAGCAGCGCGCAGGGCTTGAGCGTAGCTCGGTCTGCTCTGAAACGGCAACGGCCATATCTGGTGCAGGCGGCAGTGGGTCCGAAAAGAGCCGCCCTACGGATTGGTTTTTCCACATATTGAGGCGAGAGAACGAGCCGCTGCGAGAAGCGAGGACGATGCTTCGAGCGAGAGAGCGCAGAGACGGAAGCTGCCCGCTCATGGCATTGTGAGCGAGCGCAGTCGGTGGTTTGTAGCAAAGTAGATGGTTTTTCCCACGAGCGGGCCGACAACCTGAAACTCACCCCGAAGCTGGAAGAGTTCCTCGAGCGTGTCGGTATTTGGGTCAATGCGGTAGAGCACTGTCCAGGTCAGGCCGTAAATCTTGCCATCGGCTCCCAATTGCAGCGAGTTGTCGAGCGCGCCTCCTTTGGGCACAGGCATTGAGCGCAGATACTCGCGGCGCGCAGCGTCGAAAAGAAATATGTCCTGGAAGTCTTCGCCGCCCGCGCTGCGACCGACGGCTATGCCGCAGAGCTTTCCGTCTGGCAGGGCGAGCAGAGCCCGGATGCGAAGTGTTCCCGCTCTCGGCGCGCCTGACCAGACTTCCTGTTCCTTCACGGGATCCCATAGGAAAATAGCGGCCTCCTTCGCTTTAGGCTGAGTGCCTGTGCCCCCTGCGATTGCAGTTCCGCCGGCTATGAGGCCCAGAGATTCCAACCAGGCCAATGCGACCAGGCTCTGATCTGGAATGATGTGACGGTAGCTCTTCTTCTCCCCGGTTGCTGGGTCATACCAGGCCAGCGGCCCTCCCCACAGCCCACCCACCGGATAGGAGCCTGTCCACACGCGGCCGAGAGGGCCTGTGAGCATGGCTCTCGGCCGATAAGAGACCTCGTCCATGCGCCCCAGGTTGCGCGGGTTGTGCGAAGGGCTGTCTCCGAATTCATACGGCCGAGAAGGGTCATAGACGGAGAGCATGGCCCCGGGATACGAGCAGATGTAGAGCTTGCCGTCGAGGTTTCCCATGGAATAAGCCTCTCCGGCGGCGGGACTGCACCTCCCCAGGTCTATCAGAGTTCCGTCGGCAGGGTCACAGCGGAACAGGTGAAGCGGCATGACGCTTGACCCGTAAATCTTGCCGTCTGGGCCAAGGTGCAGCAGGAAAATGCTGGATCCGGATGCCTTGTAGTCGAGCCTGAACTGCCGCTTTTCTCCTGAAGGCTTCTGGATGACAAGCTGGCGGTACTCCTGCTGATCTGCGTCGGCGAAGGAAAAGGTGGACCCGTCTGACAGGGTCTGCGCGGCTTCGGGCGGAGGCGGCTGGTCTATCTTTTCGACTTCCATCCCGTGGACGCGAAGATTTCCTTCGCTGGAGATGATATACAACTGGCCATCGGTGCCCCGCCGGAGAGATAACGACTTGCCCGGCTCTCCCGCCGTTATGACCGGTCCCACTTTCTTCTTCCTACCGGTTTTCGGGTCAACCAGGACAACCTGGGACGTGGTGGCGCCGATCTGGCATGCGACGATTCCGTCTGGAGCGACGAGAGGGTAGCAGTACATATCCACTTCATCACAGCGCCCGTAGCGTTTGAAGCTGCGGGTTTTCGGATCGTAGCGCGTGAGGCTCGCGCTGTTATAGGCGCCTATGCAGAGCGAGCCGTCGGGCGCGTTGTCAATGCGACAGGGGAAGGTGTCGTGGGGTGGGTTTATGGCCCCGAGGTCTTCGACGCGGCGCTTTCTGGGGTCGAAGCGTAGAAGATGGCCTGACCAGGCGGCCGCGATATACAGACGGTCGTCCTTTCCCCAGATGGCAGTCGTGGGGTAGTTGGAGCCAGAGCCCGGGGCAGCCGCCTGGCGGAAGGTCCCTGTCAGGGGGTCTATCTGCAAGACGAACAGATTGTCAGCCTGCTGGCCCATTACGGCATAGAGGCACTCGCGCCCCGAGGAATCTTTTCCAACTATGAGCTGCACCCAGTTGACGCCCCGCACTGGAACGCCGATATCCCGCACCAGAAAATCAGCCTGAGCGCTCATGATTCCTCCCCAAAGGGCTAAGTTGCAAGCCAAGATAGCCATGCGCGACATCGGCGGCTCAACTCCTCCCGACCGCCGGACTTCGACTTCTCCCGGCAGATCCCCTGCGGTCTCAGAATTCCTCCGCAGCGTCGGGGGAAACTGAATTCACCTTGCTGTTCTGACCTGGCGCTGCTTTGCGCAACTGGTGTTGTGTTTGGGGTGCGGGAGCCTTGGTCGCCTCAGGCGACTTGCTCCCGCTTTGACCCGTCTCGTGCGGGTGAAAATCGGCGGCGACTCGTGCTTCGTCCGGCCCGGGCGGACTACGCAGAGTAGCAGCCGCCGCACTCCACACAGGCGGGCAGCCGTTCCGCCGCGTATGTCATCGGGAAACTGCGGCAGTTCCCGCGCACGGATCTCTTACTCGCGGGCCTCATCGTTGGCTCCAGCACGCATCCAACACGCGGTCATACATAATCGCGGCTGCGCTGGGGGGCACGTCGGCCTGCAGATTGTGCGCGGGCGCGAATATGTAGCCGCCGTCGCACCATGGATGCATTGCTTCGAGCAGCTCGTCCACAGCCTTTTCTATGCGGTTGGTATCTGCTGACGGCAGCACCTCCTGGGTATCCAGTCCGCCGTGGAATACAAGGTCACCGCCGTATGAAGCCTTCAGCCTGCCCGGGTTCATTCCCACAGCCGCCGGCTGAATGGGGTTCAAGATCTTGACGCCTATCTCTATCAGGTCCGGGATTATTTCGTAGATCCCGCCGCACGAGTGGTGCATGTAGGCCGCGTCGGTGAATCTGGCCGTGTAGGCGATGCGCTCGCGCATGTAAGGCTTCACGAACTCGCGCCACATTGCCGGCGACATGAAGAGTCCTTTCTGCGTGCCGAAGTCATCGCCGCTTGTGGTGAGGTGGATGTAGGGCCCAAGTCGCTCATAGTAGGCCCGTATCACCCTCTTCTGAAACTCGAGTATTTTGCCGAAGAGCAGGTGAATGAATTCCGCATTCTCAGCCAACACGACCATGATGTGGTCGTAGCCGCAGAGCCAGCAGGCGAGTTCGAGGACGCCGAACACGGGGTGGTCGCCGACTATCACATATCCTGTCTCGTCCCGCAGCCTCTTCGCTCGCGCTTCGCAGTCCTCCAGGACGCCAGGAAGCATCTGCTGCTCGCTCGGAAAATCGTAGGCGGCGATGTCATCAATCGTGGCATTCTTGAGCGGATTCTCGACTATTTCCCAGTAGAGCCCGCTGTAGCGGTGCCGTATGCCGTACTCATCAATGTATTCAGCGCTGGATACCTGGCGGTTCCGGTCGGTCATGAACGGCACAAGACAGCCCACTCTGCGGAAATCTATATCCCAATGCTCAAGTATCCGTCGGTCGAACTTGTCATAGTCATCAGGCGGCTTGCCGCAGAATCCGAGGTAACGCGCGAGGTTCTCCAGGGCGGAGGCGCTCTCTACAGTGGATTGGGGCGTTCCTCCCAGGTCAATGGGGCACCGGTCCACAGGCTTATGCTCGAGGGTAAGACGAAACCTCTCGCTGTAAATGGTGTTCTCGGTCACGGTCGCTCCCGAGAGCCAACGGACGCGGGCCGAATGCCAGGTGATTCCAGGTCGCCCCCGAGGGTTGTGTTCGGGCTGGAATTGCGCTCGTCCTGCCCGGCGCTGAGGGCCATGGGGGGCTGCCAGGCCGACCTCATGGGCGCCTGACCGCGCCGAATGACGCCGAGAGCAATTGAGACCAGGGCCGAGCAGGCGTGAATCGCCAGATGTCCATGCCAAGGAGACGCCCAAGGCTCTTGCCCGTCCGCTTCTCCTTCGACTCATATACGATGAAGCTCCCATCCGGGGAAACATCCACGCGCCCGAATGGCCGCACGCCACTGAGTTTCTGCGCCTTGCCATCCTGCAAGGAAACCACGAGGAGATCCGTGCGCGCAGAGGTCGTGCAGTCATATAGAGTCGAAAGCAGCGCCTTCCCGCCTGGCAATAGGCTTGGGAGCCCGACCCAGCCTTGTATATCTCGCAGGAGCCACTTCACCTTGCCGGTCTTCGAGCTGAAGATCGCTATGGAGGTTCCACGAGGACGTGATCTCTCCACCCTGCCGGGTATCCCGATGACCAGGCGATCTTCGTCCAAGGGAAGAGCCCACCGGGCATGGATGTTCGATAGCCGGGTTGCCCGGCCAGAGCGTAGGCCCACCGACCAGATACCTGGAGAGGCGCCTGCGCCAACCGCAACGAGGTCGCCCCCATCGTGCCACAGACGCATGCAGCCTGGCGTTCCCGACACCGTCAGGCCCACAACTTCCCGCTGAGGCCCTCCGCTCTCGCGCATGAGCCACAGATGGGCCCGTTTGCCTTTGCCCAACTTCGCCACCGCGACGCTCCGAACGGAGGGCAGCCACATCCCTGCGGTCACATTCCGGCTCGTGGTCAGGCTTACGGCTGCGCCGGACTTAACGTCCACACTCCAAAGGTCTTGCCCCTGGCTGGAGTCCGGGATCGGAGACCACAAAGACAGACGTTGTCGCTGCACTCCGACCAAGAGCACCTTCGAGCCATCAGGCGACCATTCCGGTGGGTGGAAACTGGTGGGTGAGGCGCCGGTGTCCGTGCCCACACTCGTTTTGTCGTGGCCGTCCGCGCGCATTACCTCGAGACGGGCATAGGGGAGCCAGTCTCGCACGTAGGCGATGAGCTTCCCATCGGGTGAGATCGCCGGTGCTATAGCGTCAACGCCGTAGGTAAGGCGAATCGCGCGGCCTTCGGGCGTTGCCTCGCCAGTGTATCTTGGTGGCTCGGCTCTGGCAGCTCTCGGTAATCCCCACTGAAGCCAAGCTGCGGCGGCAAGGACACCAGCTATCGAGAGATACCCGGCTACGCTCGGCCAGTCGAGGACGCGTTTCTCGTCGGGAGGAACAGCGCACTCTTCGCTTCCCTCGCGGGCCCGGGCGGCGAGCCATTGTGCGCGTCTATAAACTCGCAGCCAATCGGGGTAGGCCAGGGGCTGTGGAAGGAACGCAGCGCCCAGTCCAATCCAGCCAGCCAACAGGGCCGGAACCCACACAAGCGGGTTCGCTCCTTCGAGCACCGAGCTGCAACAGTGTTCGAGGTAGCGAACCGAAAGTGCGCAGGCGACCCCTGCCGAGACTGCAATGCCGGCGATTAACAACTCGCGGCGCAGCGGCGTCTGTCGTGGGAATACCCATTGCCGGGCTGTCTCCTCTCCTCGTCTCCGTAGCGCGCGTTTTGTGTAGAGAACGAAGCAAGCCCCTATCAGCAATCCGGCGAGGGTGGGGACAACCGGATTGGCAGCGATCGGCAGATCGGACGGGTCAATCCCTAATATATCGACGACGAAGCTGTACGCCCAAACGCCGGCGGGGATCCAAATGACAGCGAAGAGCCATGCCCCAACGCAAACCCAAAGTGGATGGCGTGACCTCAACGACCTCGCTTGCCTTCGGTCGCCTATCGGAGCCTCATCCATGTTTCCCCCAGACCGAACCGGCTGTGGTCCAGCGCCCCATTCTACCAGGCCGCGAGAACTCACGCACGAGGCGCAAAGTCAAGAAAGGTGAGACTCGCCTGGCCCTGCTCGACTCCCGGCCTTTGCTTATCGCCTCAGACCGTCCCGCTTCTTAGCCGTCAGTTCGAACTGGTCGAGGATCCCCGCGTAGGAGCCATCGGCGTTCACGGCGTGGGCAGTGAAGTGAAGCCTTCCCCCATCAATCTCGACGAGGCAGAAGTGATATTTATAGTAGCGCCCCTGGTCGGGGGCGTCATCGGACGGATTGGCGGGATGATCGGGCAGGTCTATCTGCGGCCACTCGTAGTATTTGTGGTTGTCGAGCGCGCCGCCGCCTCCGCCCGTGATGATATAAACAGCTTCGTTGCCGCTGCCGTTCGCAGGGTTATAGGGCGGATGAGGCAAGCCGCGTTCATAGTCGTGCGTATGGCCCGAGAGCACTATGTCAACCTTGTACTTTTCCAAGAGCGGCACGATCTCCTGACGGAGGTGCGGCTCCCCGTCGTAGTACCTGCCCCCCCAACATTCAGAATAAGGCGGCTGGTGGAAGAGGACGAAAATCCATTTCGCCTTCCGTGCGGCGTCGGCCAGTTCCCTGGCTAACCACGCATACTGCGGACTATCGGGAGGTATGCGGTCGCCCTTGGGCCCGCTTGACTTGTTGGCGTCGAGAATGATGAAGCGCGCGGGTCCGTAGTCGAAGGAGTACCAGTATTCATTGCCTGAGCGCTGCGTGGGGTGGTCGAAATAACGCTCGAACGGAGGACAGACGCGGGGGTTCGTCTCCCAGTAGCCGCCGTATTCGTGGTTGCCGATAGCGATGTAAGTGGGGACCTCTGCCGACAGGTGGCGTAGCGGGAAAAGGTGACGATCAACCCACTCGTTGAGGTTGGCCCCGGTACCGACAGTATCGCCCACGTGGAGCGCGATGTCCGGCCTGAACCGAGCCATCTGCAAGACCACGCGTTCGTTCATGGGCGGCCCGCTCTGGCTGTCGCCCCAGACCGCGAAGCGTATCGCACTGCTCGCCGCCGGAGCCGTCTTGAACGAATGCCATGGCCCCTCGACGCCTTTGAGAACCACGCGATACATGTAAGCGCGTCCCGGCTTGAGCCCTTCGATGCGGACCTGCTGAAGAGCCGCGGGGCCGAATTCCACTCGCCCCTGGTTCGCGTAAATGGTTTCCTTATACTCGACATAGCCTGAGAACTCGCCTGCGGTCTCCCACATGATCGTGATGCCGGTGGGGCTCACGTTCTGCAAGTAGGGCGGCGCGAGAAGGATTGGCTCCCTGCCCATAGCATCCAGCAACGGTTGAAGTTGGGCCTTGGTCTCGTCCAGCACCGCAGGGAGATGGGACAGGTCCTCCGCAGCGCTCGCCGCGCCTCTCGCGGCAGAGCTCAGCCCCTCTATCCATTTCGCATCAGGAGACTCACAGCGCGCGGAGAACTGCAAGGCGCGCCGGAGAAGATCCAGAATAGCGTCCCGGCATGATGCGAGTTCTTCAATGCCGAACAGGCTGAGTCTTGCCTGGCGCAGTTGTCCATCTTGCGTGTCGTTTATTACCTTGACCGCAATTGCGTAAGCAGCGCCGGGCTCGGCGGATTGGCTCAGGACGACTCGCCCATTGCCCCATTCGAATCTCTGGCGCAGTTTGCCGTTTACCCAGATCTCACCCCTGTCGTGAACCCCTGCGAGGAAAACCAAAGCGCGGCCTCGGGTCGGTATCCCGCGAAGCCGCTCCGGCAGCTTGAATTTCGTTCGATACCAGCCATAGGTATGTTCGTTTGGCCACGGCTCGCGCACGGCCATGGGCTTCCAGCCGGAGTCGTCAAAATCGGGAAGACGAGCGTCATCGGGTGCTTCCAGCCGGAACTTCCAATCGGTTACATTAGTGGAAAAGTCGTTGAGAGGACCCGTGGCGCGGAGTACAGCCGCGCGAGCCTGATCCAGTCCATCAGCCGCTGCTGGAAAGGAAGCACATGCCGCGATTGCTATAAGGGCGGCTGCAAAAGCAGCCAGATAGACAGGCCTATTCCGCATCGCCAGACCTCCGGGACCAGGTGAGTGCATGAGATTAGGCCATTATAGCACGCTTCCAGGGGCCGACACGTGCTGCGGCGCTTGAGCTACCGTGCCCCCGGTTGTGGCGGTCGAGCGGCGAAACGGCTCGACCAGGCTTCGCGTGCCATACCGCTGCAGGCTTGCGGGGGATGCGTCTCTGGAGTGCGGGAGCTATGCTCCCGCTTTGGAGCCTATCCTGAAAACCCTCCTGCGTGGCACCAGGTCTGACACAGCCGCCTCGGCTGTGGGCCAGCGCGATGGGCTGGCGGAACAGGCGGGGCACCGATTCCACATCCTATCATGCTATCATCGAAACCGGCGCCGGCGATTCCGGGATAGGCCCTTGGTAGGCCTGTGATAAATGCCGTTGCGCCTTGCGGTCAACGAGCTCCGTAGGGGCGGCCCCCTGCGGCCGTCCAGGGGCTCCGCTTCGGCCCTGAAGCACCTCAGGGTCCTGAAGGGCAGAGGGGCTCCCCTACGAAGAGTCGCGTGACCCCGGAGCAAGTCTCTCCGCAAGGAGAAGGGCGCGGGCTTTGTCACAGGCCTGTTAGGACAGGCTCCCGGCTGCGCCGGTCGAAGGCGCGCGGCGGCGCTCCGATGCGCAAGGCCCTGCGCGCGGCCGGAAAACCTGTCTGGAGTGCGCCGATTCCATCGGCGCTTTGAAAGCGGCGGCTGGGCCGCCGCACCCCAAATTCCCACGCGGTCTCCAGCCAAAGTCTCAACTTTCGAGACGGGACAATAGCTCTTCATGCGTGTCCACCAGTGGCTTTTTCACAGGTCTGCTGCGGGCCTGGGTGACCCGTAACGCAAACTGCCAGTTTACGCTGCTTCTCAGTTACCCCTGAATCCTTGGGTAAAGTCACTTGAGTTTGATGCGTGCCTCTCCGGTGGTTCCGTACGGCAGAAGCTCGCCTTCCGCCCACCCCGTGCCCCCATAACTACAAGCTGCGGGCAGGTGGCAAGAGGTTGCTGCATAATGCAATTCGATGATGCCGGGGAGCGCCAGAGCCGGATCTCCTCCCCCTTGGCGGGGGAGGAGCCGAGGTGTGAGCGTTCTGGGACATAGGTAACACTTTGGACCGGGGACATGGGTAGCACTTTCCCGTCGCCGTTCGAGCTCGCTGAGCGCCGCACCTTGCGTTTCTGCCGCGGCAGCCTTGAGTTTCCCTACTGCTTGTCGAGGGCTTCGCGAGTGACGCGATAGATCTCCCATGCGATCGCGCCATTCACGATGCCCGACGAGGCAAGAGCTGGTATGTCGTAATTCTCCATGGGAACACAGGCATCCGTCCACGGCCACATTGGGTCTATCCAGATGACATTCTTGTCCTTGACATAGTTGCGGTCTTGCAGGATGTCCACATATACCACCTTTGCTCCTGCGCGGTGGGCTCGTTCGAGCATCTGCGTCGGCGGATGCTGGTAGCCGATGTGGATGAGGACATCCCCCCGGGCATACTTGTCATCCGGCGGTTTGAAGCTCGAGAAGCCCGAGTTCCAGACGGCGGACTCGAAAAGCTGCCCGATGGCCGTCTGGGCAACTTCCGCCGGGAAGATATGGCCCATACTGTACATGATAAGCCGCTTGCCTGCCCTTTTCGCTTCACTCGCCCAGGCCGCGGCGCGGTTGATCTTTTCGCGGTCCTCCGCCTCTACACGTCGGAGCATGGCGGAAACGGCCTTCACAAAACCGTTTCCCATGACACCAGGCGCAATTGGCGGCACCGAGTGTTCGTCATGCCAGAAGATGCCTTTCGCCTGGTATCTGTCCATGCGCGGAACGCCCCCGTAGAGGCCGATGCTCTCGTAAATCACGGGCATCTTGCCGAGGCGAGTCGCTGCGGCGATGAGTTCACCCGTGAAGAGCCATCCTGGAATCGCGCTGGCCAATGTGGGCGATATGCCTGGTTCTTCGGCGTGATTCGAAAACGAGATCACCCCGCGCCCGGGCACCTTGCTGCCGAAAGCGATAATCAGCGCGCCCGAATCCAAGACTGGTTGGGGTATCTCGCCATCTCGCTCGGGGAAATAGAGCACCACATCTCCCTTGTCCGGCGTCTTACTGCCCAGCCCCTTGATGAGCATCAGTCCACCAGCGCGTCCGGAGACCTCGCTCACCAGCGCTTGGTTGCCTCCGGCGAGGAATTGGCCCCCCGCGTTCAGGCGCATCGCGGCGGCGTCGGCTGCGTCCTTCATCCTCGCAATGTCCGCCCTGCATAGCTGGAGAGCGCGTTCCACGCGCAAGAGATAGGAACGCGGCGCCGACCCGTGCGGCGTGGCTCCGGGCGGACGGCCTTCCTTATCAGCGGCCGCCAACTTCAGAGACGCGGCATCGGTTCCGCCCTGCTGAGGCTTCCCGACGGACACAAAGGGGAAATGCGCTGCGAGGAACATGGCCTCTCCTTCCGCGAAACGCCGAACCGGCTTGACCGCAGTGGCGTGGGCCCGCAACCCATCCCAACTCGACATGCGATCGGCTGTTTGCGCTAATGGCTCAACCAGCGCGCCGCCGCAGGCAGTCAAGCTTACGGACAGCCCACGTGCGCAGTTGGCAGACACCTCCAGCGAGGTGGCGCACGCCGCCACAACGATGACCGCGCTGACCGTGAGCTTTTTCACGCAACCGAGCCAGTAGCCGCTCTGCTTCTGCATCGCCTTCCTCTTTCCGTTACGACCCGGTCGGCTCCAGCGCTGTCAGCTTTCACCATCTGCCTCCCGCAGCCCTGCAACCAGGCAGCCTGCCGGCGTCAAGCAGACAAGAGATGGCTTGCGCTGCTCGAACGCGCCGAGCCCGCTGTCCATGAACGCCTCGTCAGAGGGATCAATAGCGTGATCCTCGGTGCCTTCTCTCTGTGACGGCATCTCTTTTCTGCCGCTCAGGCAGCAAGGCCACGCTTTGTCCGCCAAAAGGCAACAGCCCTCCGGCGCCGAATCTGTGCAGTGGCAGGGCAGAATGGAGGCGATGAGGATGACCGTAAGCGTGAATCGGGCGCCGGTGCTGACCTTGTGGACAGCGGTTGTGGCAGCGCGAATGGGCTATGATTGGCCGAGTGCCCTCAGCTTCGGGAAAGCGATGGCCGGCCTGACCGCGCAGACCAAGGGCCGGCGCCTGGGAATCTACGCGCCTCCAGAGCAGGGCGAAGGAAAAGAACGCAAGAAGGTCGGCCTGGGCGAGGAGTTCTGGGTGGAAGTTTGCGGCCGCCCGCTGCCCGCGAAGAACACCGAGGAAGGGATCAGGGCGGTGGCGGGCGCCGAGCCCATCAATCCCGGACAAGTGGATGCCTACCTGAGAAGCAAGTTCGGCGAGCACTTCGCGGCGGTGCGCGAGGTCATGGAGCAGGTCGCCGCTTCCTACGCGCCCGAGGAGTTGGCCGAGCAGGCTTTCTCCTTGTACGAGGTCTTCCGCCCGAAGATCGCCTCGGGTGCGCGCGGCTGGGGTCAGAAGGGAGAGTTGGATCTCGATCTGATTCGCTCCCTCGTCAAATGAGTTTCGTTGCAGGAGGACCGCGGCAGGTGGCTTTATGCCTGCCCCAGCGCCGTTGTTCCGGAGGAGCGATGCGAGCCTCGGAGCGTCCATCGAAGATGCGAGCGGCAGAGCGGGGTATTCGAGCAGCCGGCTTCAGTTTGCCCAGGCTGCGCACTTGCGCGCAGCAGGGCGTGGTCGTTCTCGTGTGCGCGGCCGCATTTGCGGCAGGAGGTAGCCTCATGGCACAGGACCGCAAGGATGAGAAACCTGAGTGGATGGGAAACCGCCTTGGCGTCAGCGATCAGGTGATGCCGCCGTGGACGCCGCTGCGTATAGAGAAGGGGGCAGTTCGCTGCTGGGGACGAGAGTACTTCTTCGGAGAGGCGCCGCTCCCACAAAGGCTGGTCACCCGCGCTCGCTCGGTGCTGGCGGGGCCGATCCGCATCAGGGGCAAAGCTGCCGGGCAGCCGCTGGAGTGGCAGGCCAAACAGGTCGGCTTCGCCTCGCACTCGCGTGCCAAGGCCACCTGGCGCTGCCGGGGCGCAGCGGCCGGGCTCCAGCTCGACATTCGAGCGCAGGTGGAATTCGACGGCATGATGAGGGTGGACGCGCGCATTGGGCCCAAAGGTGCGGCGCTCGATGAGCTGATCTTGGAGATCCCTATCAAGGCCGAGCATGCGAAATACATCCATTACTCCGCTGTGAACTGGAGCGCCTCCGACGCCCGCAGCACGGGCGGCGAAACCTGGGAGTGGCACAGCCGCTTCATGCCGTACGTGTGGCTGGGCGATGAGGAGCGCGGTCTCGCCTGGTTCGCGGAATCCGACGAGGGATGGCACCTGGCGAATCCAGACCGCGCCATCGCGGTGGAAAAGGCCAGGGGCGTGGCCACGCTGCGCGTGCACTTCGTGGACAAGCCGATTGTGCTGGCTAACCCGCTCTCGCTCACTTTCGGATTGCAGGCTACCCCGGTGAAGCCGGTGCCTGCGCGCTATCACCGCATCGCTCGCATCTGGCACGGCGCCTACTATGGCATGGAGAACGACGCTGCGCCCGACGGCCAGGGCGGCTTGCTGGATTACCTGTGGCGGCAGGGCGTGCGAACAATAGTCTTCCATCAGCAATGGACTGAATATTACGGCCTCCCGATAACTCGCGAGAACGGCGCCAGGCTGAAGAGCCTGACCGAGGCTTGCCACCGCCGGGGCCTGAAGATCCTGCTTTACTTCGGCTATGGGCTCGCCGATATTTCCCCCGAAGGCAAGCGCTGCCATGATGACATGGTCGTGCTGCCCGTCATCCGCTGGAGCGACGGCCGCGGCGCGGTGGACGCCTTCGACGCCTTCTGCACTCGCAGCGCCTACTCGGACTTCCTCCTATGGGGAATGGACAGGCTCATCAGCGAATATGACATTGACGGCATCTACTTCGATGGCACCAGTGAACCATGGGCGTGCCAGAACCGCAGGCACGGGTGCGGCTACCTGACCCCGTCCGGGGAACTCCGCCCGACCTACCCGATCTTCGCGGCGCGCGACATCATACGGAGGACATACACGCTGTTCCGCGCGCGGAAGAAGGATTCCATAATCAACGTTCACATGTCGGCCAACCTCACTATCCCGACGCTCGCCTTCGCCGACAGCTATTGGGACGGCGAGCAGTTCGAGAGCCTTCAATACGGTCAGCAGGCGCCGCTCGATGTGCTGCCGCTCGATAAGTTCCGGGCTGAGTTCATGGGCAAGCAGTGGGGCCTGGCCGCCGAGTTCCTCGTCTATGAGAAGCGGCCATTCACTACCGAGGAGGCGCTTGCATTCACCATGCTCCACGACGTTCTGGTGCGACCTGTTGATACCAGCGAAAGGCTGGGTCTCATCAGCCGCATCTGGAGAGCCAGGGAGGACTTTGGCGCTGAACGGGCGCGGTGGTTTGGGTACTGGGACCCTCGCTCTCCGGCTCGCTCCGACCGACGGCAGATCATGGTCAGCCTGCACTCGCGGCCGCGGCGCGGGGCCCTTCTTGTGGTCTCGAACCTTGGCGCTCGCAGGGCAACGGCGCGGATTCGCCTGGACCTGGCTGCTCTGGAACTGCCCGCCGCTGTTCAGGCAACCGACGCCCTGACCAGCGAAAGGATACCGCTGTCCGGAGCCGCGCTTTCCTTTCCCCTCAAAAGCATGGGATGGAGGATGGTATGGGTGCGGCCTGCATCTGCTGCCAGTCGGCCCGAGTAACGCAAACTGACAGTTTGCGCTACAAGTGAGTGCCCTGTGAAGGCGGCGCCTCATCCACTCCTGTATCGGCCCCACTCGCCTTCATATCGCAAGAAGGGGAGGCGCACTGACGCGAGGAATCCGTCATCGTTCAGTTGCAGAGGAGATTGCATGGAAACGCTATCGCCTACCGGTATCGCACTCGTCCTGCTCGCCGTCCTGTGGACCCTTCCGTGGAAAGGCGTCGCTCTTTGGAAGGCGGCTCGCAACCTGCACAAGGCGTGGTTCGTCGTTCTCTTCGTTGTCAATACACTGGCGGTGCTCGAGATTCTTTACATCTTCGTTTTCTCCAGAGGCGCAGGCGAGCCCGGCCCGGGCGGTTGAAGGGTGCAGGGCCCGAGCCACTTGCAGCACCGAAAGACAGGCCGGCGCGTCGGGCTGCTGCGGCGCGAGAGCCACCCGCCAGCCGGCGGATTGCTGCCAGGGCGAAGCAGCGCTTCGCCCCTACGGTCGCTAAAGTCGCGCAGTTTATCACAGGCCTGCTATTTGCCTATCCCCGCTTCGCCTAATCACTTCCAGGACGCAGAGCCGGTCACTTGAGCGATGCAGTCCATCATCTCGGCGCGCACGGCGTTCAGCGCCTCGTCCAGGTGCTGTGGGAGCTGCTGGGAGTTCATGGCGTTGTCAGCCAGTCTCGGCACGCTGAGATCCAGCAGGTGGCTGATGCGCGCACGGCTCTCGGCATTCGGAGCTTTCTCGCCGCTGCCCCGCAGGCGGCTGCGGAGCGCGGTCAAGATTCTGAAGTCTTCGATGCCTTCTCGCACTGCTTCCCACCTCCGGCTGGTCACCGGCTTTGTGCGGCCCGGATACAGTATCATGTACTCGTAACCCTCGGTGCGAGTCCAGGGATCATCTGGGCCGGCAATCGAGGTCCAGAAGCCGGCGCCGGTCAGGTCATAGCGGAAGGCGGAGATAGCTGCCGTCCGGTACATGGCGACGAGGTCACCCGCCTTCAGAGTGCGGCCGGAGGCGGTGGCGTTGCTGTAGCCGCAGTCGTACGACCAGAGCTGCTTGCCCGGCCCGCGCATGATGGCGATCTTCTCCGGCTCCGTGCCGACCGCCCCGATCGGCGGAGACCAAATGTCCACGACCGGCGCAAGCGCCTTAAACATGAGCACATCGCCGCCGCCGTCAACATAAATCATGATGTCGCGGTTGGCCGCTCGCACCATTTGACCGAGCTCTACCAACGCACGCACGGTCGGCCAGCCGGCGCCCCCCGGCTCGTCCACCGGGTAGAGGGCGAAATGCTCGCGGTCGAAACCGAGACGTCGCAGATGCTCGGCCAGGTCTGCCAGGTAGGTTTTCAGTGCTGCTCGATAGGCCGGGCTTCCATACTCGCCCGCGCCGGATGCCGGGCGCAGCGGAGGGAATCCCTGAGGCAGAAGGAAGACATCCTTGCCGCGGAATCGGCCGATCATCGCGTCCAGCGCTGTGTAATCGAGCGGCCTGGTCAGGGCCCCTTTTGAGTCATACTCGGCAGCCGGCAGCCCGCCCACCGGAAACACATTGTTGCCGTGGGCCAGCAAGTTGTCATAGGTTGCGTGCGGATAGTCCCCGTATTGCGATCCCTCCGCCTGGCCCCAGGTGCAGAGCCTGAACGCGCCAGGCGGCGCTATTTCGAAAGGAAGCACTTGCAGGGCTATCTTTGCGACGGCTTCAGGAGCAGGCACCGCGCGGCGGTTTGGCGGCCCCTCCAGGACACCCGCGCCGTCAATCGCCTGCAAGCGCACCGTCACCTCATGGTTTCCAGGCTGGACGCCCGAGAGGTCGAAATCCAGCCAGAGTTGGGCGGCGGAAAGGGAGGGGATAGCGATGGCGGCTGACTCATCAAGTTCCGGCAGCGGATCCCATGCGACCTCCCCCATCGGCGTTGGAACTTCCATGGCCCGGTGGGCTACCACGGCCGGGCCTGTCGTGCCGCGTTCAATGCGCACCCGCACCCGCAGCGCCCGATCGGTCAAGTTGAACAGGTTGACTGCAACCGGCTCGTGCTCTCCGGGCACTGCTCGACGCTGAACTCTCAGCGGCGCCGTCACGCGGGTCGGCAGCTCGTCCCTCACTGCGCGATTCTCCCACATGTCGGCAGGCTCGAAGGCTATCACGCTTGTACCTGGGCCAAGTGCGATTGCTTGGCGGACGACCTCCGCAATCTTGAGAGCGCGCTGCGCTGAAGCGACGAGCGCGGCGGTGCGGGCGAGCGCGTCGCTTCGGACGGCCCTGTCGGATCCGGCGGCAAGGGCAGCTTCTTGCACCGGCAGCAGGGCCTGCACCGAATCGTCGAGGAGCCGGGCTTCCCGACGCAGCGCCGCCGACGAGAGCGGGAGCGCGACTTCGGCCGCATCTGCGGCGGAGCGCAGGGCAGCGCTCGCTCGCTCGAATAGACCCCGCTCGCTGACAAACGGTTGCAGGAACACTTCCTGTGAGCCGGAGGCGATGGCCTTGCCGCCGGCATCGTCCAGGCGCCACCTGAACGCATAGACACCGGGAGCCAGCACCTCAACTGGCAGCACGAGCTCGGCGCGGCTGCCGCAGAAGCCCATGTTCACGGTCTGCCGCGTTCCATCCGGACGCAGGCAACTGGCGGCGGCTGACAGCGGCTTCCCCTCAGCAGACGGATTGATGATATTGAACCGCACGCCCTCGCCGCACAGTATCTTGTCCCAGGCGAGATTCTCGGGCGTCATGGCACTGGCGGCCTTGCGACCCACCTTCACCGCGCTGCCGGACATGCGCATATCGTGACGGTAAGAAGGCCACGGCCACTCAACACCTGCTCGCGCCCGCGTGCCGAAGCAGAGCACGCGCCCCGCCTCACCACCGGTAATGACCATCTCGAGGCCAGGCGAGTTTGGTGCGAGATCGCCGAACGCAGGCGTAGTGTTGATCGTTCTGTGTTCAAACCAGCGATCCAGGAGGAACTCGCCCTGCTGGCCGAGAACGAGCAGGTGCCCGTTCTGCGTGGACAGCACATATTCGAGTCGTCCGTCCGCGTCAATGTCCACAATTGCTCCGGGCGCAAGACTGCGCCCCCTCATGTCCACGACCCACAGCAGCTTGCCGTCCTCGCGGAAGCGGTAAATGACGCCGCGCTCGGTTACCAGGAAGATGTCCGCCAGGCCGTCATTGTCAAAGTCGGCGATGGAGATCGAAGACGCCACCGGCCCTGCCACCGAGTGCTGCCAGAGGATGTGAGCGTCGGCAGCCAGGCAGAAGATGTCTCCTCCGCTGGAACCGACTGCTATTCGCGGCTCGCCGTCAGCCGCAGTGAAGATGACCGGGGCCGAAGTCTGCCACGACGGGCTGGTGCTGCCAAGCGCGCGCTTCCAGAGGGGCGAGCCGTCGCTCCTGAAAGCTGCAAGAATGGCGCTGCCAGTGGCGACAACGACCTCTGCTTTGCCATCTCCGTCAATGTCGGCCACTGCGGGGCTCACCGGCGCGCCCTGCACAGATGCTTGCCAGATGACTTTCCCGGTCAGAGCGTCGAAGGCCCAAACTGTCCCTTGCGAGTCGGTCTGGACAACTTCCGGCTTTCCATCGCTCTTGAGGTCGCAGACGACCGACGCGGACCAGTTCGTCGGTCCTTTGAGCTTGGCGCGCCAGATTTCCTTGCCGCCGCCGTCCAGGCAGGTCAAATTGCCGCCCCAGTCGGCGGTGTAGATCAGCGCCATCCTGCCCGGCCGCATCAGCACCGCCGGATAACTCATGAACCGGTCCTTGTTCTCCCACTCCCAGAGCACCTTGCCGTCGCCGCGCAGGGCGATCAGTTGGGTGTAGCCTGCGATCAGCGGCTCCTCCTGCCCGTCGCCGTTGAGGTCGGCCGCCGTCGCCGCGTTCTCGATGATGGTGTTCAGTTCCGCCGTCCACAGCAGCGGCAGGTCCAGCGCCGCCGACGACGGCGCGGCGCACGCCAGCAGCGCCGCCAGCGCCAGCGCGTGATAAATGACCTTCATCGGAATCCTCCTGTGCGATCGAGTCGCCCGACAGCCCCATCCCTTCGCCTCAACCCCGGCCATTCCTACCGGCTCACCAACCATCGGCTCAGCGCGAGGGTGAACTCCGCCTGACGGGGGGTTGGCATCTTCCCTTTGCCGAGATGCGGCGCGACGAACGCCGCGCGGCCCCGACCATATTCGCCGACTACAGCCGTAGCTGCGCCATACTTGTCACCCAAGAGCACACGACCGCCCGGGCCTGCCCTGAGGACAGGGTGCGGGCCCCAGTGGCAGTCGAAGCGTTCTCCGCGCGCAAACCCTGGCAGCCAGTCTTTGATCACAATCATCGTTGCGTCCTCAACAAAGCCGCCCCAGACCGGCGCCTTTGCCGGCGGCTTGGCGATGCCTGCAAGGATACCTGGGAAAGGAGCGCCGAACTGGGTGAGCGTCGTGTGGGCGAGCAGCAGTGCCCCTCCCTGCCCGACATAGGGGCGAAGGAGTTCATGCAGGGGCGGGCGATACTTCGCAGGGACCTCCAGATTCTGGAGAATGATCAGGTCGAACTGCTGCAAGTCTTCTGGCGTCGCGGCCTGCAAGGGATAGGCCTTGAAATCCGGCGCATTCGCAAAGACCTTGAATAGCGAGTCGCGGGGTCCGCCCAGGATCGCAAGGGAGTAAACGCCGGGCGTCCGCGTGATTGGGGGCGCCTTGGATAGCGAGTCGCGGGGTCCGCCCAGAACCGCAAGAGGCGTGATTGGGAGCGCAGCATGATTGCGTCGAGGCGCGTCCTGAAGTCGGTAGCAGCCTGAGACGATGTCCTGGTTTGCTCTGCTGAACCAGGCCATGTAGCGGTGGTGCTCAGCCGAACCAGGCTTTGGGCCCTCGTAGAACACCCAGTAGCCATTGCTGTTCCTGCAAGTGACCGAGGCGTTCTTGCCGCAGAACTCTGGATCGGCCCCGGCAACGATAGGGTCAATGCCGCCGATATAGAGAAAGGGAAACCTGCGCGCCTTGAGTTCGGAGATTTCGAGCCGGACGTCGCCGGCGTTCCTCTCGACCGCGCTGCGATCATCGAAGGGGAACTGGCAGCCGCGGTAGGTGACGGCTGAGGCGATCACAGCCGGCGCGCGCAGCGTAGCCCACTCTGGCACTGCCTCACGCAGGAACGGCGTGTGGGGGAATGGATAGACGACGAACAAGAAATCGGGGTTGATTGAGTCAACGCGGCGGCGCAGGCGCCGGGCGCGCTCGCGCCAGAGGCCGCGCTGCCACTGCTCGAAAGCCTCGTGCAGGCCCTGTCGGTCGAGCCATGGTCGGCGTTCCACAGCAGGCAGGTCAGGTATCTTGACTTCGCGGCTGGATGCGAAGGCCTCCATGGTCGGCGTATCGTAGGAAAGCGAGTAGCCGTCGCCCTGGCTGTTCTCAGCGTAGTTTTCGAAATCCAGGAAGACCCCCTTGAGCACGGCGCCGCGCGATAAGCGGGCATAGGCCAGAATGCGCTCTTCAAGCCCATCCCAGAGAGCCTGCGCGTTCGGGCTGTAAAGATTCTGCACCGTCCCGTCCGCCCACGTGAGAGAATGCGGGTCGCCCTTCGGGGCGGATTCCGTGCCTCGCAGCCAGGTGAGGTAGGACAGGCCGCTGCGCTCGGCCAGGGCCAGGTCGCGGCTGATGCGCTCGTCGTCCTCGCTTCCCCACCGCGGGCAGATCACGTTGAAACCGACATCCCTGATAACCGCGTAATCGTCCGGCAGGATCTCGTTTGTCGGCGTTGGAAGAGCGAAGACCTTATCCACAAGGATTCGAATGCTCTCGGTCTTCCACCAGGCGTTGCCCGGCGGCGTCTTCTGGGCGGCGCCTACAGCGCAGGCGCAAGCCATGCTGGACAACACAGCACCCCAACGCCAAGTAGTGAACATCGCAACCTCCCTGGTCACTTATTGATGTGATGGCCGACACCTGCATGCTCGGCCGACACTTACGCTTTATCTTGTCAACCGCTGCAATGAAGTCCTTTTGGTGCGCAGTGAGCTGGCGCTCTCGCTGATCAGAGACTGTCTGTTGGCGAAGCGTGGGTGAAGTTGGACCGGCTGGCGTATGTCGCTCTTCCTGCCAGAACGTTTGACAAAACCTGATTCAGACGCGGCGTGGCCACCTTGGCCGCGTAGAGCGGTATGGCGCGGCTGCAAGGAGAAGCGAAGTGGACCGGGGAAACCCGATTTGAGAGAGCGGAAGCCGCCCCCAAGCTTAGCCCTGGAAGGAGCAACCAGCGCGTGAACATAGTCGTCATCGTGACCGACAGCCTGCGCGCCGATCACACTGGCTACATGAACCTGGGCGGCAAGGCGCAGACGCCCAACCTCGATCGGTTCGCGGCCGAAGCGGCAGTTTTCGAGCATTATTACCCGGAGGGCCTGCCCACGATGCCGGTGCGGACCGTTTGGTGGACCGGCTTGTGGACCTACCCGGTCAAAGGCTGGCAGCCTTTCCAACTTGACGACGTGCTGCTGGCGGAGGTGCTGTGGGACAAGGGTTTCACCTCTGCGCTCATAGCGGACACATATCACCTGCACAAACCAGTCTATGGCGCCGCGAGGGGATTCGATACCGTGGTCTGGATTCGCGGCCAGGAATATGATCCGTGGATCACCGATGTCGAAGTGGACTTCGACGCGAGCCCACATCATCGGCTGCGCGGCGATGACTCTGACGAACGCTACCGCCCTCTGTTCGAGCAATATCTGCGCAATGCGACGACGTGCAAGCGCGAGGAGGATTACTATGTCGCGCGGACTGTCCGGGCGGCGATCGAATGGCTGGAGCAAATCACGCAGCGCCAGAAGGACAATCTCTTTCTCTGGGTTGACTGCTTCGATCCGCACGAGGCCTGGGATCCGCCCGAGCCTTATTGGAGCATGTACAAGCCCGATGGATACAATGGCGCGGAGCTGGTTGACCCCGTGCCCGGGCCGGTGGAGGGCTACATGACCTGCGAGGAGGTCGAGCGCACGCGCACGCTCTATGCAGGCGAGGTCACCTTCGTTGACAAGTGGGTTGGGAAACTGCTCGATCGCATGCGGGAACTCGATCTCTTCGAGAACACGCTCATTATTCACGTCAGCGATCACGGCGAGCCCTTCGGGGAGCACGGCATCATCCGCAAGGCCCAGCCGTGGAATTTCGAGGAACTGGTGCGCTCGCCGCTTGCTATCCGCCATCCCCAAGGGTTGGGCAGGGGCAAGCGGGTAAGCGCCTTCGCCCAGGCCGTGGACCTCATGCCCACCATGCTGGACTTCCTTGGCCTGCCAATGACGCTGGAGCAGCAATACCGCGCGCCGGCAAAGGACCTGTTCCCGCAGGACATGGTGGCAGCGAGCAAGACGGTCGAGATGGAAGGCGAAAGCCTGCTCCCCTTGATGAGCGGCGAGGGGAAGAAGATTCGGGACTTCGCCTACATCGGCCACTACGGGCGCTCGTGGACGATACGCACCGGCGAATGGTCCTTCCACCTATACCTGCGCACGGGGGAAAGGAAGCTCTTCAACTTGCGCGAGGACCCGCGTGAGCAGCGCGACGCGCTCGCTGATAATCCCTCCGTGGCCCGCGAGCTGGAACTGGAACTGCGCCGCCACGCAGACGATGTCCTGCGGCGAAGACGGGAGAGAGCATAGGCGCGGCCTGTCACTCTGAAGGCAGATGGGCCGGGCACGGAGAATCATTGGCGAGCCCTCAGCGCATGGTTCACGCCGCCAGCAGATTGACCATGCGCTGGTGATATTCTTGCAGGATAAAGTCGGGCGGGCCGATCTCCGGCCACAGCTCGGCCGACAAGAATCCGGTGAAGCGCTCTGATCTCAAGGCAGCAATCTGCTGAGCCATTGGGAGGTCGCCGTCGCCGGGCAGCAGGGCCTTCCCCTTCTCATTGTCGTGGAAATGCACGTGGGCAATCTTGCCGCTCAGATGGCGCACCGTATCGGCCACCGACTCCCCCGCACGGTACGGGTGCATCACGTCCCAGGTGGCCTGGACAGCGGGATGGTCGGCTTTCTGGAGGACCTTCCCCACGCTGCTTCCAAGCGAGAAATCATCGTGCGTCTCCAAGCATATCTTTACGCCGTGCTGCGCGGCAAAATCAGCGCAAGAGAAAAGATCCTCTGCAACAATCTGGATCGCTTGGTCCAGGTCAAGGCCCTCTGCCCTCTTGCCCCCGAAGACCCGGATTCTTCGCGCCCCCAGGTCCGATGCAAGTTCGAGATGTCTCATCAATTGGCTGCGGTTCTTCTCGCGCTCTGAACGCTCGAGGCTTGCGAAGCGGCACGAAGTGGCAATGCAGGCGATCTCTATTCCCGCATCCTGGAATGCTTTCCTGGCCGAAGCGCGCGCCTGCGCTGGCGCGACAGGTTCGATTCCATGCTCGTGACCGGCTGTCACCCGGGGCTCGACGCCCGCATAGCCGAACTTGGCGGCAGCAGCGAGAACCTCGTGCAGCTCGTAATCCGGGCATGCGAAAGTCATGAAGCTCAGCCGCATCTCTCTCCTCCTTCCAACGACTTCTTCCAGGCGGCGAACTCAGCGGTTGCGTCGCGCCTGGAAATGAAGGGCTTGTAACACAGACGCGCCCTCAGGCCGTATTCCTTTCCGACCTTGCACTCTGGCGCCAGCATGTAGAAATCCCATGCCGGGTTGCCCTCGCCGCCGCCCGATGGCGAGTGGCAAAACCGCACCGGATGCTTGCAGTCGAACATCAGCAGAATCATGTAGCCTCGGCACACCCCGTAATAGTACGGCTGCTCATAGCGCAAGGACGACATGCTGGCGTACATGGACCTCTGAATCTCGGGGCTCAGTGGAAGAGCGAGGCGCGGCTCGAAACGCACTGCTTTATCTCGCAGGTCGTGGAACCCGTCGAAGTAGTGCTCCAGGTTCAAGCCGGCGTACTGGGGGACGAAGGCGCTCCGGCGCTGCCCGGGGGCCATCAGCGCGTGCACTCCGTTGTATCCCGCCATGTGCTGCCCTGCCGACTGGTTGCCCCCGATCACGCAATGCAGACGGCTGACTTGGAACTTCGCAAAGTCCATTATCCTTGCGGGGCGTGAGATTCGCCCTCAGATTGATCACACCTTCCAACGCCCCTGCTGCCGGCCGCCCATCCCGAGAGGCTGCAGAAGCCAAGCCTGCTTCGTCCGCCCCACCGGGCCGCAAGAGAGCCGGCATCCCAATGGGTGGCGCCCCGACCTGTCGGGGTGGAAACAGACGCCCTCCGTGCCCGCGCGCGTTCCACGAATGCCAACCGCGAGAGAGGAAATCGCCGAGCGCGAGCGTAAAAGACCTCGGGAGTCAATGTTGAAAACTTGCGGAGTATGCACTTGACCAGATGGCTTTCGATCATGATGTGGTGCAGCGCAGCCTTTGCCGTTATCGCCGGAGCGACCCGAAACATGCCGACCCCCGAAGTCGAAGTTGAAGAAGATGTTTACCGATATGAGCCGGCCAACAACGGAGCTGGCCCGCTCTGGTGCAAGGGGTCAACCTGCATCGTGCGCATCGGCCGCGATGTCTTCGTGAGCGGACTTGAGACGCTGAAAGACCTGAAGCCGCTGAACAACGTCCGGTGGCTTTTGTTCAAGCGCGCGAACGAGGGCTGGGCCATGCAGCGGCTTGACGAGACAGACCGCACGCGCGAGCCCTGCCCACTGGCCGGTTTCCCAGACGGCCGCCTTTTCCTCTCTGTCAACCCCACGATGGCCGAACCGAATGTCTATAGCGGACCGGCCGTGCCGCAAATCCTGCAATTTGCGGCTGACGATCTGAACGCTCCCTATCGGCGGCTGCGGCCCGTGTGGGAAGATAGGCCGCCTTTCACCGAGCACTCATACCGAGGCATCGCTGCCGACGGCCCGAACCGCGAGCTGCTCCTGCTCAACATCCTCGGGCACAAGGCCCAGCACTGGAGTTTCCGAGATAAAGCCGGGCGGTGGGCCGCCCATGGCAAACTGGTCTTTCCCATGGGCGCCGACTACGAGAAGCCGGAGCCCATCCGGTTGTGCTACCCGGTCGTCGCGCTTGCCAATCGCGCGGCCTATGTCCTGGCGATCAGCGACATCGTCGAACCCGTAAAGGCCTGGCGGGAATACAAACGCGAGCTGACCCGCCAGGAGTGGGACTACGACTTCCGGCGGCTGTTTTACACATGGACCCCGAACATTCTGACGACGCCGTTCAGCGCGTGGGTCGAGATCGCCAGTCGCGAGAGGGCCGCCGGCCACATTGACAACCTCGACATCCGGCTGGGCCGAGATGGCGCTGCACACATGCTCTGGCATGAAACGACTCTCGACCCGCGGCTGCGAGAAAAGTTCTTTCCGGGCGAGCGTCTGACATACTCGCTTGAGCACTACGTTGTGCGCAGCGGCAAGCTGATTGCCCGCGACACTTTGGCCGCCGGGGGCGAAGGCGCCTCCAGCGAGATACCTGGCGTCGGCCGCTTCCACGCCACTGACGACGGGCGCCTTTTCGTCTTCTACTACTGCGGCGGCAAGGATGCAGCCGGCAATCCGGTATCGGAGAACCGCGTGATGGAAATCTTGCCGAACGGCAAGCACAGCCAACCGGTGAAGGTCCCGTTGGAACACCCGTTCACAGGCTTCATGACGGCGACCGAGCGCGGCGGCTCGCCGCCCTCGAAGAAGATCGAGGTGCTTGGTGAGTGCCCCGACAAGCCGCTCACGATGCGCTACGTCTGCATCAGGCTGCCGTGAGCAGGGAGAGCCGCGCAGGAGGCTCTCTCGCGACTATTGAGGCTCGGGTAATTGGTGGGGAACGCGCCGCCGCTCGATGCGACGGATGTAGCGTCGGGCCTTGTGCCCGACGAGGCGGCGTTCGTCCGACGCAAGGTCGGACGCTACGTTGCGCGTTTACGGTGGCCTCCTTATCCGAGTATTCTGCGAACCTCAAGAAAGCCCGAGCAGTCTGCTGTCTGCCGGGGAGGCTCAGGGTGATTATTGACTCGCACGTGCGCGTGAGAGGCGGCGACATGTACCGCAGGCGCTTTCCTGCGGAATTGATACTGCGCTGTATGGATGAAGCAGGCGTTGATCGCTCGGTTGTCTTTGGGGTGTGCATGAGTTCGGAAGAAGCCATCGCGCTCACCAAGGCCGAGGTGGCCAAGGCTCCTGACCGGTTGATTGGATTCGCCTACGCTCTTGCAGCCTACGATCGGCCGATAGCAAGCGTTCTTCAGCGCGCAATCACGGCGCGCGGCTGGCCAGAGACAGTGGGCTGCGTTCGGCAACGCAGCAGCGAAAACAGCGATGCAAGACCTGACCCGCCCTGTTGAAGACCATCCTCCCTATCTGGTCGGCTACACTGAGTACCGGGCTGATCTCCCCGGCGGAATGCACCCCTATCTGACGAGCCAGCGCGCATGTCTGGTCAGGTCGGACGGCTCGGGCCGGCGGCAATTGGCCGAGGAGTTGACGCGGGAGCCCAACACTTGGACCAGCTTCGCTGGCTGGTCGCCCGACGGCAGGCTGGCAATCATCGCCAGCGGCTGGGAGAACCCTGAGAACGCAGCCTGGGAGGAAAAGCACCAGACCTTCCGCATGACCGAGGGCTGGCGACACGACCAGTGTTTGCTCGATCTGGCCACCGGAGCGCTCGCCAATGTGACCGCAGTGGAACGGGTGAGCGACTACAACGCCGGCCTGTTCTTCTGGCTGAAGGATTCCAAGCGCCTGGGGTTCGAGGCGCTCATCGGCGGCATCTCCACTCCCTTCAGCATGTCGCTCGACGGCACGAACAAGAGGGATCTCTCCAGCGGGGACCGCGAGTTCACCTACGGCTTGAACGCCTCGCCAGACGGCTCGCGGATCGCCTACCACAAATCATACCAGGTCTATATCGCCGATGCCGACGGGAGCCAGGCGGAGCGCGTTGACACCGGCCAGCCATTCAACTTCTGCCCGCGGTGGTCGCCGGACGGGCAGTGGCTGCTTTTCTTGAGCGGCGAGCATTACGATTGTCACGCGTGCCTGGTGCGGCCTGACGGCTCCGGCCTGCGCAAGCTCGCCGACCGACATGGCTATCGCGGCGTGGTCGAACTGCTTGATATTCCCGCATTCCACAGCGCAAGCAGCGATATCCCGGTCTGGGCGCCCGACGGGCGATGGGTCTATTACGCCGCGAAGTGCGGCGAGAGCGTCGAGCTCATGCGCGTCGGTCTCGACGGAACGGTGCAGCGACTCACGCGCTCGGAGCGGGGCGCCCTGAACTACCACCCGGCGCCGTCGCCGGACGGTATGTGGGTGCTGTTTGGGTCCAACCGAGCAGGCACCCGTCGGCTCTATGCGCTTCGAGCGGACGGCGTGGGCTGTTACCCTCTTACCAATGTGCCCGCAGGATACGGCGCGGCTCATGGTCACTGGCAGCCCATCGCAGCCGACGCGTGGACCGTCCGCCCCTTGAGCTCTCAAGATAATCCGACACGCGGCTAATCAGCGATTTTCCTCGACGAGAGTCTCCTCCTCATCGTCCGCGGCGCTTCGGTCCTGCCTGCGGTCGTGTGTGCGCGCTCAACCCCGCTGCGCTCGGCGGCCATTCCAGCGTTGTGCGAACAGAGCCGTCCAGGTGCGATCAACGCAGCAGCGGTTGCGGCAGTCTCGGGGTTTGTCATGGGCCTGCTGATGTTCCTGCAGCTTGTTGCGCTGAATAGCAGTGAAGGCCCCCTGTGGGACCACGACGCATCGCGGTGATCATGGGCAGGATGCCCATGCCACGGCTGAACATCTATTGAGGCTCGCAAAACTGGTTGGACGACCAGCCCGTCATTGCGAGGCCGAAGGCCGTGGCAATCCCTCTCCTAAGAGCCTGCATCAAAACCCATTGCCGGTTGGGGGAACTGTAGGGCGCGGGTTCCACCCCACGCCGAAAGCCGTCCGGCGGGGCGCGGAGGCCCCGCCCTACAGGCCTCGCAGCGTGTTCGCAACCTTTCAGGGCCCTGGGGCGTTTTGTTACAAGTTCTTAAGGCCCCTGGAAGAGATTGCTTCGCTTCGCTCGCAGTGACACCCGTCAAATGTAATGTGCGAGCCTCAATAATATTCAAGTTGCAGGGGCGCTGAAGTCTTGCGTCCTATTTCTGAGCCTGTCCCACCGCTTCCCAGATCGCTGCTGCGATATACTCGTTGTCCTCGTCGGACATGCACGGATGTATCGGGGGGCAGAGCAGGCGTCGTCCCAACTCCTCGGAAACCGGCAGGGCCTGCCCCTCGGTATGTCTCTTGATGAACGCCGCGGCATCAGTCACAGGCGGATTGAACACTCCGCAGTTCACGCCATACTCGTCCTTCAGGAGAGCTATCAGCCGGTCTCGCTTTTCGCCCGCCCATTCCCGCGATACGAGCGTCGAGTACATGTAGTATGAGTGCACATAGCCCTCTGGTTCGAGAGGCAGAGTCAGCCCGGGGCAGCCTTCGAGCATCTCGGAACGCTCGCGCGCCAGCCTGCGGCGGGCGGCGATAAGTCCGTCGAGGCGGCGCAACTGTATAGGCCCGACGGCGGCTTGCACCTTCGTCATCTTGTAGCTCGATCCCCAGTGCTCGCCGCCGAACTGGCGCATCTCGTGCAGCCTTGGGATGACCTCGTCGTCGTCCGTGGTTATTGCCCCGCCCTCGCCGAGAGTTGTCATGTTCTTCATCGTGTGGAAACTGAAAATGTTCATCCAGCCTTTCTTGCCGATCTTCGTGCCCTTGTATCCGCCGCCCGCCGCCCGGGCCGCGTCGCCGATAACCTTGAGAGGGCCGTGCTTCGGGTGCGGATGGCGCTCGGCCAACTCCAGAAGGTCGTCCATCGGCGCCGATAGTCCGTTCATATGGGTGGGCAGGATAGCTCGCGTGCGAGGGGTTATCCTCTTCTCCACATCGTTCGGGTCGGCGCAAAGGGTGTCCGGGTCCGCCTCGCACAGGACGAGCTTTGCGCGCTGGCCCAGAACCGCCATGGGCGCCGCCCGGAAGTTGATGGTGGGGCAGATGACTTCGTCGTCCGGCTCCAGGTCCAGGCTCGCCATCGCCATGTCCAGTCCGCAGCTTGCGGTGCTTATCGAGACCGCGTATTTGGTGCCGCAGTACGCAGCGAAGGCTTTCTCAAATTCCTCGATCTCCTCGATGATGAAGCCAAACCCCACCGAGGGGTCCATAGATGAACGAATCGCCTTGACCACAGCCTCTATCTCTTCTTCGCCATAATAGCTGCCGAGCAAGGGCTCGCACTGCCACGGGCCAGACAGCCCTCGCTTCAAGGCTTCCTTGCGCCGCTTCTCGTTCACGAAACGCTCTCCTCTATCCGGATATCGCGCAGCATTTCACGACGCCCCATAAGACCCGAAAGTGAATGCCGCGTTCGCCGTGACTCTTCGCCTTCTCCCGGCCCTGCTCCTACTGTGAGACACGCCGAAGCAGTCATGTGGCTGTGAGACCGTGCGCAGCGGTCAAGTAGCTGATCACTGCCGTTGCGGACGTGGAATCAAGCCCGCGGTCCCCGCGGGACCCGGGAACCCTCGTGCACGCGATCATTGAGACCTCAACAGGCGGGTCGTGAGCAAATGCCGGCCGTGCCACCCCCCAAGGCCTGCCGGCGGCACCGACGAGGCACTGCTTGAGCTTGATGCCGCTTTCGGGCGCCCGGCCTGGAGGCGCGGACTCCAGGACGCGGTCAGGTGCTCACGGATGACCCCGGCCTGTGAACGAGCGAACCTCCTTGCTCATCGCCTTGCGGATCCGGGTCTTGCACCCAAGCTTGAACGCGTCGTCGAAGCCGGAAAGCACCCCGAGGAAGCATACGACCGAGGCCCTTAGGTAGAGGACGAGATTCTCGTCTGTCGGAACTGCTTGGAATACCGGCCCGCTTGCCGATTCCTTCGAGTGCCACCGGAGCGACTCCACGCCGGCGCGCCCTTCGCAGGAGGCCCACCGGTAGAGCGCCAGGTACAACGACGACAGGCCGACCGCCTCGCATCTGTCGCGCACCGTCCAGTCCTTCCAGCGGCGGCGACGACCCTTTTTCGTCCACAGCATAGCCGCTGCCTTAGGAGGCCCGCCATAAACGGCCTTGAGCAGCGCGCGGGCTTCACGGGTCCGCTCCTCGAGCTCCTGCTCGACGGCGCTGCCCCCAGCGACTACGCTGCCGGCATCCTTCCCCAGCTCGCGCATCTCGCGTGCGCTCTTCTCGCAGCCGCGCATGTCCTCCTCGAGGTAGAGATATGTCCCCCAAATCTTGTGCTTGCACAGGAATGCGACGGTCACGCAAGCCTCGAAGAGGCTACGCAGCAGCACGACGGCATCGGCCGTCCAGCCCTGATCGCAGAGCACCACAACGGCGTTCAGGGTCTTCACGGATTTTGCGAGAACGGAGGCCGCGACGAATCGAAGCAGGAAGAGCCGGCGGTCCCGCCCCGCGCCGCGCGACCGCAGGCGGGGCCGCATATCCTCAAGGAGACGCAGGGGATCGTCAGCAGCTTCAAAGCAGGCCTGGTATTTCGCTCGATACTGCAGTCCCGACATCTCGTGGTAACCCCCTCTCTCGTGGAGGCGACGGGCGGCACGGCGTTGCGACCAGGATGGGGCTCGCGGCTGCCCTGCTGGATCTCCGCTCTGATGGTTAGGATAGCGCCCGCGGGGCGGCCAGGCAAGGCTCGGACGAGGTGACGCAGGAGCACCGCCTTAACGAGTGCGGGACACTGACGATCATGTGCTGGACCCTCGTATCGTGGGCCCTCGGCCTGCCGTTCTTCGCTTTCTTAGTGCTGTTTCGCGTGATTCCCGCTCCGCTCGGTGCTTCGTAGGGGAGCAGTCCGCCAGCCGGCGGACTGCTCCCCAAGCGGGCGGAGCGGCGCTCCGCCCCTACGAGAATGGAACACGGACCATGCGAAAAAGCATTAGGCTCACGCCGACGCCGGCTTCTCGACGAGCGCGGCCGCGCGGGCAGCCTGATGGACAACTTTCTCTACCGCCTCTATGTACTGCTCCAGCAGGCCAGGTTCCGGTTCGGTGAAGGCTGGCAGCCAGAACACGGTCTCAGCGACGCGCTCGCTGACAGGCAGCGAGCCCGGCGGATGCGGCCTGCGGTTGTCTCCTCCGCGGCTGCCCCACGGCCCGCCAAAGCCCTCGAACGGAAAATCGTTGAAAACCGGTTCCAGATGCATGCGCCCATAGCCGTAGGGCGTGATGGCGGGCGTAGTGGCAGCGCCTTCAGCCTGGAGCGCGGTGAGAAAGGCGACCAGAGATGCGCCCGCCTCGTCTGGATCGTATGTGGCCGTGTATGCCAGGAGCCCGCCGCGCTCTGCCCGCGGCAGCACCTGCACGGGGTGGATCCCGGGTATCCGGCTCAGACCCTCGTCGAGCACAGCAAAACAGGCGCGGCGCTTCTGATTCAATTCTGGCAGCCGCTTGAGCTGCACGTTCGCCATGGCGCAGGCCAGTGGATGCGCGCGGTATTTGATTCCAAGACCGATGCTGTGCAGGTCCCGATATTTGTCCGTGACCAGGTCCTTGGAAATGCGCCCGTAGTGGCCGAGTATCAGGATGCGCTCATACAGTTCGGTGTCGTTCGTTGTGATGATGCCGGCTTCTCCTCCTGTCACCGGCTTGCTGCCCTGGAGGCTGAAGCAGCCTATGTGCCCGATTGATCCCACCTGCTTGCCGTCGTATGTCGCGCCGTGCGCGTGGGAAGCGTCCTCGATCACTATCAGATTATGCTCCCGAGCCACCGCCATGATTGCGTCCATCTCGGCGACATTCCCGTAAACGTGAGTCACCGCGATGGCTTTTGTTCGCGGCGTGATCCTGCGCTTGATGTCTCCGGGATCGGCGGTATGCGTTCGCGGGTCAATGTCGCAGAACACAGGCGTTCCGCCGCAGTGCAGGATAGGCGAAATGCTCGCATGCCATGTGTAGGAGGGCACAATCACCTCATCCCCAAAGCCAACACCTCCCGCGAAGAAAGCGGAATGCAGGCAAGAGGTTCCATTGCATTGGGCCAAGGCGTAGCGCGTGCCCACCATGCTCGAAAAGTTGCGCTCAAGCTCGCCAATGACGCCCGTTCCGTCGCCGATGGAGATTTGGCCCGCGCGCATAACCGCCACCACTGCGGCAATCTCGGCCTCGGTGATTTGCGGATAGTGATCCACGTGCCGGACCGTGACCGCACGCGGCCCGCCTTCCAGTGCCAGACGGTCGTCCCTGCTCATCGTCGTCATTCCTCCATGCTCGCTATGGCGCGGAAGTATTCGATGCTCCGCGCGCGCAGATCCTCGATGGTGGGCTGCACGATCTTCCCATCGGCCTGCTGGTAGAAGTTCCAGTTGATCTCCAGGATTCCCACATGGGCGCCCCACTCGGTGCGCACATGCTGTTCCAACCGAAAGTCCTCGGTGAGGAAGCTGTCCAGGCTGGTGGCCGCCCCGGGCACTCGCTGGCGCACATGCCTGAAGAAAGGGTCTTCATCGTCCCAGCGATACCATCCATCGTGGGGCGGCTTGCCAGTCGCCTGGCCCCAACCGTGGCAGTTCACGAGAATGCTGGGCCTCGCCTCGTCCACCAACCTCAGTTGCGCGCGCATCTCGGCGCTGTCATCATCGCGGCCGTCCATTACGACGCCGCGAGCATTCGTGTTCATTCGCCCGTCCCAGCAGCCGTCGGGGTTCACCTCGGGCGCAACGAATATCTCATATCTCGAGAGAATCTCGCGCACCTCATCGCTCTCTCGGCTGCTGATCAACCACTCGAGAACCGTCTCGCAGAACAGCTTCCCGCTCTCTTCCACTGCGTGCTGTCCGCCGATCAGCACAAGCGCCGGCTTGGGGCTTGCGGCCGAAACTCTCGCGGCGGTTATCGGGCGCCTGTCCTCGCTCTGGCCAAGGTGCAGTTTCTCGAATTCGTATCGCGGCTCGGAGATCTGGGGCAGCCGGTTCATGAAAGTCTCGCAGTGGCCCCACGGCAAAGGGAAGGTCTCGGCAAACCATACGCTGTCTCCGGGCGCAAGGTCGGTCACAAACTCGACGCGGTCCTCGTGCACTGTCTGACTGCCAGGCGGCACGCGCTCCCAGCTCTCGCCATCCCTGGACCATAGCGACATGCTCCAGAACGGCTGGTAGATGCGATCGGGCCCGGAGAACAGGCCGCTGAGCGTCACGCGCGCGGACGCAACCGCTGCGTCCCCCGCGTTTCGGACGCAGAACCAGTACCAGATGTTGGGATAGGTATCTTCTGGATAGTCGTGGGGGGCCACCTCGACCCAATCAGGGCCGGTCTCCAGAATGTCCACCGCGCCGTGCTCTTCGGGGACATGGACTTCCAGGCCCATCAACCCTCACTCCGCTGGAAGATACCCGAGCAGCACGCGCTGCCAGGGCCGCACATCTTTGAGCAGCAAGACCACCGAAGGCCCGCGAAAAATCGGCAAGCGAGTTTCGAGGTTCGTGAATTCAGGGCCGAGCACTACAAACTCCCAGGCGCGGCCTTTGCCAGCCGTCTCTCTGGCATACACCGTGGTTCGCCCTTTCTGCGCAACTCGCTCGATTCGCATCGGCTGGCGGAAGCCTTCTTCAAGCGCGAATATCTTCTCAAGTGAATCGAGATTCCCGGGTCCTCCCTGGAACCACAGCACCTGCAACCGCGCCGCATCGCCCACCTGGGGAGTTTGCTGGTCGGGATGCACTACAATCATATGGGCGTAGTACCCTCCGAAATCGCATGAGACCACGGAGCCGAGCCGGCTGCGAAATATCCACTCGCAGGGCGGATTCTCGAGGCCATTTGCGCCATTCCGCTGCGCCGCCACCAGGCCGCGAGTCAAATGGGGCTTGGCGTAGCGGCACTTGCCCCGATATTGAAGGAAGATACCGTGCACAGGATCGCTGCCGGCCAAAGTGTCCGGCAGCCCGCTCCCGTAGCCTATGGGGAACGGCTCGGCGTCGTCATTCCAGACCCGCATCCCGTCATAAAGATAGCGGTCGCTGGCAAAAGCGCACATCGCCACGCCATCAGGCTCGCCGCCCTGTCCGGTGCGCCGGCGCACGATTCCTATGTCAAACAGTATCACCTCGGGCAGATCGTAGAAGAAAATGTGCGTTACAGCCGCCTCATAGAAATGGGTGGTTCGCACCTCTGTTGTGAACCCCGCGGCCTGGTGCCCCGATTGAACGACCCTCGCTCGCCACGGCAACTGCGAGTGAACCGAGTAGCCCTCGAGGTAGCCCACCCACCGCAGGTGGGGCCCGCCCCAGACGGCATGGGCGTCCATCAGGCTCCGTCCGTGGATGCGGCTCTCGCTGGCAAGAGCGGCGTTGTGCGTCGGCGACCCATTCGCGTCATAGACCAGGCGCATATCATTGCCGACCACGACCAGTCGCTCCGGCCCATGCCGCCCTACGGTTACAACGCCGCGGCCCGAGGCTGCCCCTGCCAGAATGACTGCCGAAGCGCAAAAGGAAAATGCCCACCTGGCTGAGTATCTCAACACGACAATACTTTTCGAGGTGGACATTGCCTTTGCCTGTGCCAGCAGACGCTCGCAATCTTGGACTTTTCGACTGCAACTGCATGATCGGGCCCTCCCGGACGCCTCAGCCGGGGGCGCCTGAGTCCGTGTCGGACCTGCTTGTCGAGATGGACCGGCTTGGAATTGCGGAGGCCCTCGTCTATCACAGCGTTGCCCGCTGGTATTCGCCCACGGATGGCAACGCCGCCCTGTTGCAGGAGCTGAAGGGCAATCCGCGCCTGCACCCATGTTGGGTCGTTGTCCCGCATCACGCTGGAGAAATGCCAAGCCCAGCCGACCTTGTGAAGCAGATGCTCGACGCTGGGGTTCGGGCGGCGCGCGTATTTCCAGAGGAGCATTTCTTCTTTCTCGAGCCCTGGTGCTTTGGTGAAACACTTGCGGCGCTGGCCGAAGCGCGAATCCCTCTCCTGGTGGACTGGGGCAAGCGCCACTGGAGCGAGGCCCTGCGCGGATGGCCGGCGATTCAGCAGGTGTGCGAGGCTTTTCCACAGCTACCAGTTATCGTGGTGCGGGAGGGTATTGCAGTTGACCGTTTCGTCGGCGCGCTGATTGCGCGTCACCAAAAGCTTTTCCTCGAAACCTCCTACTACATGGGACACCGCGCTCTGGAAACCTTCGTCGGCCGGTTCGGCGCAGAACGTTTGCTCTTCGGGACGGGCATGCCCCTTTACGATCCTTCGGAGCCCATCGGTATGCTCCTCACCAGCGGTCTCAATGGAGACGCGGCGCGCTCCATTGCCGGCGGCAACCTGCGGCGGCTCTTGAACGCAGTGAGACCCTCATGAAGAGCAAGCCATCCGAAATCGAACACCCGATCGTGGACTCCCACGCCCACCTTGGCGCCTGGGGTAGGTTTCGGATCCCATATCCCGACGATGAAATCATGATACAGACTCTCGATAGGTGCGGAATTGCCGCTGCTTGCGTGAGCCATAATCTGGCCCTCGGCGTTGACTGGCGCGCAGGCAACCAGCGAACCCTGGCCGCCCTCGATAGGAACCCCGGCCGTCTCGCCGGGTACTTTGTGGTCAGCCCTCACGCTCCTGCTGCGCAGATAGAGTCGGAACTGAATCACTTTCTGTCCCATCCCGGTATGTGCGGCCTGAAGTTCCATACCGACCTGCACGCTTATCCATTCTCAGGGCCCGGCTATGAGCCAGCTCTTGAATACGCTCATTCGCACCGGCTGCCAATACTCACGCACGGCTGGGAGAGCCCGCAAACACTCGAACGCACTGCGTCTCGCTTTTCAGAGGCGCGCATCATATTGGCTCACGCAGGCGCAGTATGGAACGGCCGCGATGAGGACCCGAACCTGCGCGTCGCCAAAGAAATGCCGAATGTTTGGGTGGACATCTGCGGCTCGGTAGCTTACTTCGGGGCGCTCCCGCGCCTTGTGGACTTGTTGGGGCCCAAGAAAATCCTCTGGGGGACCGACTGCACATGGTTCGACCCGGGGCCCGCGCTCATGCGAGTCCTCGCTGCCGGCCTATCCCACGCAGAGACAAGCATGATCCTGGGCGAGAATGCCGTAGCGGTTCTTGGGCTCGCGGCGTGGCTTCAACGAGCCGCTTCAGAATAGCTGGCCCGAGACAACCTCTTGACGCGGAAACCTACGCGGCCAGGGAGCGCGCCCTGGCGTCGCTCGACGCGGCCGGCAGGACTTCATTGAAGGACTGGGAATTCAGGTCCTGTCTGGCTTGGCGGCTCAGCGCCCCGAACTGACACGCACTGCAGTTTTCCGCCCGCCAGAATGGCCTGAAGCGGACGCTGGAAAGAGGACGGAGAGGAATGACTGGGACGATAATTTTTGGGATCGATGTGGAGAGCGCGTCGGAACACTCGGTGGGTTTCGCGAGATATGGCAGGGCGCTGTTCGAGGAACTCCAGACTCCGGTTACCTGGTATCTCACGGGCAAGACGCTCGAACGGTATCCGGAAGTTTTCCGAGACATAGAAGGCAATAGCCTGGTTGAACTACAGGCGCACACCTACAGTCACATCCTGCTGAAGACGGTTCTCATGAAGATCCCCGAGGGGCTGTGCATCCACGACAGCAGGGACTGGCACTTGGTGCGCGGCGGTTCAATTCAGGAGATTGATGAAGACCTGGAGAAGTGCCAGCGGATCTTCGAGGAAGCGCTGGGGCGGCGCGCGACGGCGCTGACTGGGCCATACGGGTATTACCGCGGGCTTGCCGACCGGCCTGATCTGATGGAGATCGTGCACCGGCACGGGTTCCGGATTCTGCGCACATTCGCGCGGAACGAGGATGATGGTCAGCCCGTGCCGCTCGAGTGGCAACCTTTCTTCTACAAGGTGCAAGGATTCCCCGACATCTTGGAGTGCATGGTCCACGATTACCAGGATGATTTCTACTGGCAGGCTTTCGCGCAGCCCAAAGAGGGCGAATCATACGCGGAACACTTGAAAGAGGTTGCGCGCGAGGTGGCGAAGCGCGATCACACCTGGAGCCTCTGTTCCCACGACCACGGGTGCGCGACGCGCGAGGGATTTGAAAAGAAAGGGCAGTGGTTCCGGCAGATAATCGAGTATGCGAAGGGGTTGGGCATCAGGTTTCTGAAGGTCAGCGACTACTACGACCAGATGCGCGCGAAGATGTAGAGGAACCAATCTGCAGGCTGGCCTGAGCGGGCGCGGGCATTCCTGGCGCGGCAGAGCGAGGAAGGCGTCGGAGCGTATTCGCCGATTGACAGCGGCAGGCACGTTTACCTGAACTGGGAGCCAGTGCTCCAGAAGCGCGTGCCGCATGCTATCGTCCGTCTATCTATCTCCCGCAGGCCTGCTTCGCCGAGGAAGCGCTTGCTTTCGGCGTCATGTGAACAACGAAAAGTCACGGTGATCGAGTCCGCGGGGCGAAACCACCGGAAGCGTTTCCGACACGCCGCCGGATTCGCGCGGCGAAAAAGGTGCGCAGGCCGAGAGGTTACGGAAAGCGAAGGGAGAATGGAGATGAAGGGCGCTCGGCAACGAGGACCAGCCAGGAAGGCGGGCGAAGATGAGACTCTGGTTTCTGCCCAGAAGTGAACGGTTCTTTGAACTATTCCTCCAGGCGGCGCGGAATATCTGCAAGGGCGCTGATCTGCTGGTGGATTTGATCTCGGACCACACCCGCGCGGCCGAGCTGCGCAGAGAAATCGAAGAGGTGGAACACGAGGGTGACATCACCACCCACGAGATCGCCGATCGGCTGAATCGGACCTTCATCACCCCCTTCGACCACGAGGACATACACGCGCTGGCGGGACGCATGGACGATGTCCTGGACAATATTGAGGCCACTGCTGACAGAATGTTTCTCTACGAAGCCGGCCCCGCAACCCCCGAGATGGTGAGCCTGGTCAAAGTGCTGGCCGATGCTACTAAGGCCCTGGAGCGTGCCATCGAGGGCCTCAGTGACATTGGCAGAAATGCGCGTCGGATCATGGACCACTGCATCGAGATCCACCGGTTCGAGAATGTTGGAGATGAGGAGAGCCGCCACGCGCTGGGCAAGCTGTTCAAAGGGTCGGATGCCCTTCATGCCCTCAAGTGGAAGGAGATCTACGACCACGTTGAGAACGCCATTGACAAGTGCGAAGATGTGGCATCCATCGTTGAAGGCATCGTAGTCAAACACACCTGATGCCATTGGCAACGCACTTCAATTACTTGTATGTCGTAGCGATCTGCGCAATCGCATTTATCTTCGACTTCATCAACGGTTTCCACGATTCTGCCAACTCCATCGCCACGGTCGTTTCCACGCGCGTGCTGCGTCCGCTTTATGCGGTCGGCTGGGCTGCCTTCTTCAACTTCGTGGCCGCCTTCGGTTTCGGGGTGCGCGTCGCGACGGCAATGGGGAAAGGGATCGTGCACGAATCGGCGATGAACAACGAGGTAATCCTGGCTGCGCTGATGGGCGCTATCGTATGGGACCTCATCACCTGGTACTTGGGCGTGCCGACCAGCTCCTCTCATGCGCTGATTGGAGGAATGGCAGGAGCAGCTCTGGTTCGATTCGGGCCCGCGTCTTTAATGGCAATGGGGCTCCTAAAGATAACAGCGTTCATCGTCATTTCACCACTCTTGGGCATCGTGCTCGGCTATTCCCTGCGAACCTTAGTGAATTCAATCTTCTGGCACAGCTCTCCCCAAGCCACAGCCAGCCTCTTTCGTAGGCTTCAGCTTCTGTCTGCCGCGCTCTACAGCCTCGGTCACGGCACCAACGACGCCCAGAAAACCATGGGCATCGTGGCCATTCTCCTCTACACGAACGGCTATCTGGGCCCCAGATTCTTCGTGCCGACATGGGTGATACTCACAGCCCATGCTGCCATTGCTCTGGGCACCGCGGCAGGAGGCTGGAGAATCGTGAAGACTATGGGCATGCGCATCACCAAGCTTCAGCCGGTTGATGGGTTCTGTGCTGAGACATCGGCCGCCGCGTCGCTTTTCGGAACCGCTTGCGCTGGCATCCCCGTCAGCACAACGCACACGATCACGGGGGCCATCGTGGGGGTTGGCTCTACCCGCAGGCTGACCGCGGTGCGATGGGGGGTCACCGTCGGGGTCGTCTGGGCATGGGTGCTCACGATTCCTGGAGCGGCGCTTGTCGGCGCAGTATGCCGGCTGCTGCTGATGGCGCTTCACTAACCAGGCCGGGCGGCTGCGCCACAGCCTGAAGACCTTTCAGCACATGTCCCGCGCTCGACGACAAGATCTGGCGGGGCGAGCCCCAGTTCGGATCATGCCTGGCCTTCTTGCCTTGCGCGCTTAGTTTTTGCGCATTGACCGAATAATAATCGCGCCGGGGCCGCGAGACGGCCTCTCATCAGGGCGCGTGCGGCTGCCGACGCTTCGCTGGTTCTGCGAGCGCTCGCCGAACGGCGATCAACTGCTCGACGAAGGGCTGCGGTATCAGGCCGTTCTCCCCTACCGGCACTTCCCAGGTCGCGACGCCCTGGCAGGCATTGATCGCGCGCGTCCACTCGATGACCTGTTCGTTCGAGAAGCGCGGGGGCCCCTGGGCCCACCACGGGCCAAGGTAACTCAACATGTGGAACTGGGCCCCGTTCACCCAGCGGTCGGCGCACTTCACCTGGCCGGGCTCGTTGATCTCGCCTGCGGTGTAGTCCTCGTGCTCAGTGAGAGAGGTGATGGGCACAAGCACTCCTGGGTTGAAGGCCACGATGCTGTCGGGATTGCCTGCCCGCGCGGCAGCGGCAAAGGAGGCGAAATTGGGGGGATCTGGCTGCCGGTACATCTCGTTCGGCCAGTAGCAGCCATCAAACCACCACCCGGCCACCTTGCTGCCCCAGCGCAGAGACCATTCCCTGATAACATTCTCCCACCTTACCTGGAACTCTCGGTTGCGATAGGGCCCCTTCTGCCAATGCAGCGCTTTCGTCGCGACCAGGTCCTCGTCCGGCGCGCCCGAGGGCAGGTACACCAGCAACCTGATGCGCTTCGGGTGGAGAGCATCGTAGAGGTCGGCCACCAAGTCCCGGACGCTGCATTTGCTGGGCTTTATGCCCACACACTTGCGGTATGTGGCGTTGGGCGAGCAATAGTGGCCCGAATTCTGACCGAGGGTGATGAAAAAATACTTGGCCCCGATTGTTTCGAGCTGCCGAGTCAGCCCGGTCACATCGAAGCCGTTGACGCGCCGGCTCCAGTCTTCCGCCGAGGTGTCCTTGCCTGTGAGGTAATGGGCGAAGACGCCCCACTTCGCATCCCTGAACCAGTGGGTACGGCGCCGCATTTCCGCCGCTTCCTCCCCGGCGGCAGCAGCGCTGCAGAGCGCCAGGAGAATAGCCATGATTACCAATGAGTCTGTCGCGTTCACTGCCTCTTCATCCCTTCAGTTCGCCAGAATAAGTCCTGGTGCGCAGTCGAAACCGCAGGCATGTTTCGGTCGGCGGCCAGGGGATTCCTTGCGCGACCTGGGATGGAGTCGCCGACCGGTTTGAAAGCGGGAGCAAGTCGCCTATGGCAGCCAAGGCTCCCGCACTCCATATGAGCCCCTCAGGGACGCAGGACCGCGCGGCTGAGCGGGCCTTCGCCTTCACCAAGGTAGAAAGAGTGCCCCTGGACGCCAATCCATCTCTGCTTGACACAGCAGGCCAGTTCTGGAAACCTAAGGGCATCGTGGCCTTTGGAACGAAGTGGCCCGGCATGAGGTTTCGCCCATGAGTCACAAACACAGGCACGACCATTCGAGGAAAGACCGCTATGGCCGATGGCGAGGCTCTGACCGACCGGCCGTTGCGCCCCACGGTTTAATCCGAGAAGACTTTCACCGCATGCTTCACACCATGCGCCTGCGCACCACCGAATCAACAAGCGAACTCATCCTCATGCAGTCTGTCGAGGGCCACGCTCACATGGGCCATGGCTCATTCGATGGACGGCGCTTCCCGAACACAGAGATGGAAGACATCGTCGAAGCCCTCGGGCGCAATCCGCGAGTCGTCGCAGAGCAGCGCCAGCATCTGATTGACGAAGTCGTCGGCTGGGCCGACCGCGCCATAGATGGTCAGGCCGGCCGCACTCTGGTCAACGAAGAAGGTGAGGGGCTCATGGGCTGCGGCCTACTGCGCCAGCTCGAAGTTGACGCGCCCGACGTGCTTCGCGGCATCTACCTCGGCGGCCTCCGCGACGACTCCGACCTCCGCCTCCAGGTGGAAAAGCTCACCGGGCTGCGCATCGGCGGCGGCCGCTGCCGCTTCGTTGATGTCGAGGTGATGCATCGCATGGGTCTTGACGGCGAGCAGCTTGCCCGCGGAGAGCACGCCGACAAGATTGAAGCCTACGAGAGGGAAGACTTGATCGTGGAAGACCCCGGTCCCGACCAGCGCGACGGCCGCATCCGCTACATGTATGTCCGGGAACGGCAGGGCGGCGGAGCCTCAGACGATGCCGCCATCCTCGCTGCGGGGAAGCTCTACAACCAGAGCGTCGCCCTCGGCGTGTTCTTAGCCGATGCCATAGATACCCTGGAGAAATTCGTCGTGGAATACGCCGATCAAGACGAGGACCTCGCGCGCCATGTCGAGCGTAGTTTCCCTGGTCTCAACACCACGCTCGACGAGGTGCACCGCATGATATGGCTCTGCGCCGTGCCCCCAGAGGAGCAGCCGCACGTCCCAGACTCGTCCTTGCGTCACCTGCTGGAGATAAGCAGGGACACCGACCAGACGGCTCTGGAAAGTCACCTGGCCTACCTGGCTGGCCGCCCCTTTTCTCCTCAGCTCCTCGCCTCTGAGGATGTCCCCAACCGCGACTTCTACCAGTGGTTCGAATCGCGGCTCAAAGAGCTGCCGATTGTCCTGGTCAAAGCTCAATGAGCCCGGCTTGATCGGGCCGATATGTGAGCGCTTGTGCGCCCGTCGCGAATGGTCTCCCCGACTTAACTGCCTCGCACTCACCAGGTTGATCGAGCTCTGCAATCCAGGCGCCTCCCGGGAACATGGAGGCCCGCTCACCGCAGTGTGCCATCCCGCAGGGACTTTCTCTGTTGGCGGCTAAACTGTGTTTCCAGGATAGCGCCATTCACTTCATGTCTAACAAAGAAGGAAGGAGCCAGCAGTGAAACAGACGATACGCGTCACAGTATGGAGCGAGTTTCGCCATGAGAAGACCCACGAGGCGGTGCGGAAGATTTACCCCGAGGGTATGCACTCCGTTATCGCCAGCCACCTGAATAGCGAGACCGGCATTAGCGCCCGCGTCGCCACCCTCGACGAGCCCGAACACGGCCTGACCGAAGCAGTCCTCGGCGATACGGATGTCCTGACCTGGTGGGGCCACATGGCTCACAACGAGGTCAAGGACGAGATTGTGTCCCGCGTCCAGAATCGCGTCCTCCAGGGCATGGGCTTGATCGCGCTCCACTCCGGTCATTTCTCCAAGGTTTTCCAGCGCCTGATGGGGACGAGCTGCAACCTGAAGTGGCGCGAGGCGAACGAGAAGGAGCGCCTCTGGGTGGTGGCCCCGAATCATCCCATCGCTGCCGGCTTGGGTGAGTATTTCGAACTGGAGCACGAGGAGATGTACGGCGAGTTCTTCGACATCCCGGCTCCGGACGAACTGGTTTTCGTAAGCTGGTTTGCCGGGGGCGAGGTCTTCCGAAGCGGATGCTGCTTCAACCGCGGCCACGGACACGTCTTCTACTTCCGCCCCGGCCATGAGACTCATCCCACCTACTACGACCAGAACGTCCTGCGCGTCATCACCAATGCCGTGCGCTGGGCCGCTCCTACGCCGGAGGCCGTAGCGAGGGAATTTGGCAACCGCAAGCCGCTTGAGAAGCTGAGCTGAAAAACTGCTGGAATCCTGCTGACAACCGGTTGCCTGGGAGCGGGTTCCCACGCCGGAGAGCAGTGCCCTGCCCGCGCTGGCCGCAGGATCAGGCGGGCCGGGGCACGAAGGGAAAACAGCCATGCCGAAACCAGTATTGGGAGCGCAACTGTACACGCTCAGAAAATTCACGCAAACCATTCCTGACATCGCGCAAACGCTCACTAAAGTAGCCAAGATTGGCTACACCGCCGTGCAAATCTCAGGGTTCGGTCCGGTGGATGCCAAGGAAGTTGCCGCGCTCGTGGCCGATGCCGGGCTGACCGTGGCTGCCACGCACATGGGGTGGAACCGCTTCCTGGAAGACCTGGAGCGGGTCATCGAGGAACACGGCATGTGGCGCTGCTGCCATGCCGCCATCGGCGGACTGCCTGCTGATTACCGCAGCGTGGACGGGCTGAAGCGGTTTCTCGACGAGCTGGCGCCCATTGCGGAACGCCTGGCCCATGAAGGGATGGACTTCTCGTACCATAATCACAGCCACGAGCTGGCGCGCTGCGGTGAGCGGACATGGCTGGCCATGCTCTACGACCAGGCCAAGCCAAGCCATCTCAAGGCCGAGCTCGACACCTACTGGATTCAGGCGGGCGGCGGCGATCCTGCGGCGTGGATCAGGGAGTGCGCCGGACGCGAGCCCCTGCTGCATCTCAAGGACATGGCCGTCACGCCCCGTGGCGAGCAACGCTTTGCGGAGATTGGCGAAGGTAACCTCAACTGGCCGGCCATACTTCAGGCCGCATCCGAAAGCGGCGTCGAGTGGTGCCTGGTGGAACAGGACAACTGCTACGATCGCGACCCATTTGAGTCGCTTGCCATAAGCTGTCGTAACCTGAAGGCCATGGGGCTCAGGTGAAGGCGGGCGCGCGGCAAGAAGCGATAGCTGCGAGGCGTCTGCTGACTTCGGCGGCGGCCGCACTGCCGCATCTGCTGCCAAGAGGCCCGACCGCCGCCGGTTTGTGAGTTCTGTTATGTCTTTAGCTGAGGGAGCTCTTCACTGTGCCTTCTCGCACTGCAAGCAGCGACGCCGTCTCCGCGCAGGTATAGCCTGCCATATAGGTGAGCACCACCACCTGCCTCATCGTCTCTGGCGGTCGCTGCAGCAATCCTCGTATCTGTCCGGCGTCCCCCGGGTTGCCGGGGGTAAGCTGATTCTTCCACAATCGTTCCACTCGCTCTGGCTCCAGCGGCGCCTCTCGAGGGCGCCGGAGCCTGCTCAACGCGGGTGGATGGCGGTCTTCCTCGTCTGCGCCTTGGGGATGCGAATGCCGGGCAGAACCTCGCGTCTTGCTGGAGATTTCGGACCCCACGCAGCAGGAAATGTCGGGGCGCTCCGCGAAGCGCCCCTCTGTCGGCTGAAGTGCGCTTATGCGTCGCGGCAGATCGGGGCAGCGTGAGCGGGGTCTGCGCCCGTATCATGCGTCTCATCCGGAGCGCGCGCGTAGGGGAGCAGCGCCGTGCCCCTATGTGCCGTGCACTGCGGACGCATACGGGTTATTCAGTCACCGAGCGCTACGCGTATTGCGAGGTTGAAGGAATGAATCCGAAGCGTGGATGGTTGCTCCTGATCGTTCTCTTTTCTGTGGGTGCGCTGCCGTGCTTTGCAGCGGCCCCGCGCCTGGTCTGGAAAGCCAAGGTGGGAGGCCGCATCTATACTTCTGCTGTGGTGTGCGACTTTCTGCCGAGCCCCGGGCTGGAGACCGTGGTGTGCGCAAGCGAGGAACGGAAAGTCATCTGCTTGAGTGCAACCGGGCACGTGCTCTGGTCGTTTGGTGAGGGCTTCTCTGCGCGGCTGACAGCCAACCCTGCCGTGGCCGACCTCGATGGGGATGGCAAACCCGAGATAGTGGCTGCGGGCGGCGGCAGCAACCTGGTTTGCCTGAGCAATACGGGCGCGCTGCGCTGGCGAGTGAAACTCGATGGCGAAGTTGACTGGAGCGCGCCCGTCATAGCGGACGTGGACGGGGACGGCTCAGCCGAGATCGCGGTCGGCATGAGCAACGGGTTTATCCACTGCGTATCCGCGGCCGGGGCGATGCTCTGGAAGGTGAAACTGGGCGGCATGGCTTCGCATTTCGTCGCGGCTGCCGATGTGAACGGAGACAAGAAGAAGGAACTGATTGCTGCCGCGGACAGGACGCTGTTCTGCCTCGATGGATCCGGCCGAACCATCTGGCGGTTCTCGAGTCCCGCCGGATGCAGCGGCGCCGGCGTGGGCGACATTGACGCCGACGGCGCGCTCGAAATCGTGACCTCCTGCGAGGACCAGACAGTGTATTGTCTGAACTGCGATGGCCAAGTCAAGTGGGCCTATCATGGTGGTTACTCGGGAGGAGGCCATGGGGGATTCACCCCGTCTTCCCTATGCGATATTGACGGTGACGGCAGGCTGGAAGTGATCTTCGGCGATGGCAACGGCGCCGTGCGGTGTCTCGACGCCGCCGGAAAGGAACGATGGTACTTCCCCACTGGTTGGCACGTCTGGGCCCAGCCGACAGCGGGCGACATTGATGGCGATGGTGAGATGGAGGTCTTGGCGGGTTTTGAGGATGGGGCGATTATCTGCCTGGACAGCAAGGGGGCTGTGAGGTGGCGCTTCATGACAACCTTCCGCGTTCTCTCGTCACCCACGCTCGTTGATATTGACGGCGACGGGCGCGCTGAAGTAATCGTAACTTCGAACGACAACTTCGTGTACTGTCTGCGGCCGCCGGGCGGCAAGCGATCGGGCCGATTGCCATGGCCGATGCAGCGTTTGGACCTTCAGCAAACCGGCGCAGTGGTGGGCAGGTGAGCCATGAGACGCGCAACGCTCGTAGTCGTCCTATTGATCTCCGCCCGCGTGGGGGCGGCGAACCTGATAACGAATCCCTCGGCTGAAACGGGCAATCAGACGCCCGATTCTTGGACCGCGATTCCGGCAGCTCGCGGCTTCTGGCAAGAGGGCGGGGCGAAGTTCGGCGAGCGGTGCCTCGGCCTAAACGCTGGCGAGGGGCCCGCCGCGTGGCGCTCCGGATCGGTTCGCGCCGCTGCCTTCCAGGGCTACCGGGTCAGTGGGTGGATCCGGTCGGACGGCGGGGATGGGTGGATCGAGGTATGCCTTTCAGGTGACGAAAAGCGCTCCGTGAGCGTGGCGCGCACTCCGGCAGCGCGCGACCGGTTCTGGGTTTACGTGGCAGCCGAAGTCGCAGCAAAGAAAATGCCGCCGGGCAGCACAGCATATGTTCTATGCCGCGCAGAAAACGGGCCTTGCTTTTTCGACGGTATCCGCCTGGTGCCGCTGGGCCGGAATATCCTGCCGAATCCGGAATTGTCGCCGCGGCTGATCGAGGAGAAGCCCGATCCTTCTGGAGCGCCCGATGGCTGGAATGCGCTGCCAGAAACCGAGACTCGCGCGCTGGCTGTTGCGGAAGCCGCGCCTGGCGGCGCGAGGGCCATCAGGCTCGGCGGATTGCACCCGGCGCAGGCCGCGTCGTATCTGGTAGATCTACCTGCCTCCACGAGACTGTGCGGCGTGAGCGCGCGCGTCATGACCGACGGCGTCGTGAGGTGCGCGATTTCCTGGTTCGGCCTCCATGGTTGGATCAAGGACGATGAATTCACTATCTCCGGCGCCGGCCAGCAGATGGCAGAGTTCTCGGGCAGCGCGGTGGCGCCGCGTGAAGCCGACCGGGTGCGCGCGGTTTTCTCGTTAGTGGGCGGCGAGTCGGCGCTTGTGGCGCCGACGGCGCTGGCTGCGGTCGTCGCGCCGGAGCCAGCGCGCGTCAGCGTGTTTGTGAACCAGGTGGGATATGAGCCGGAGTCGCGCAAGAGAGCCATAGCTGCGAGCACGGAGTTCCCCGATGACCTGCGGGACGCTCGGTTCGAGCTGGTTGACGAGTCCGGGAGGCAGGTTTTTGCTGGTCGGCTTATCGCGCTGGGGCGAGTGCACGAGGGCCGGCCCGACGACTGGGGGGCATACTACTGGCTGGCGGATTTCGGGGCGGCGCGCAAGCCGGGGCGCTACCGCATCAGAGCAACGGTCGGCAAGCAGGCGGCGACTTCTCATCAATTTGCAGTAGGGCGCGGAGTCGTGTTTCAGGGCACGGCGGAGCTGGCATACCGCTTCCTATACTATCAGCGCTGCGGACAAGCAGTGCCGGGATGGCACGGCGCGTGCCACCTTGACGATGCGCGCCTTCCCGATGGCTCTCACCTCGACCTGGTCGGGGGCTGGCACGACGCAGGCGACTGCAACAAGTGGATGTATCCCAACGGTCCTCCGCTGGTGCTGTACGGCCTGGCGAGCGCCTACGCCGCGCACCGGCAGTGGTTTGACCGGATTGACCGCGACCGCAACGGGCGCGCGGACCTGCTCGACGAGGTCCTGTGGGGGGCCGATTGGCTTTTGAAGATGCGCAATCCGAAAACTGGCGGCCTCTTCGGCTCGATCACCACCGGGTGGAGTCATTGGGGATTGCCGGAGCGAGAGACGGACAACATCCCCGGCAACGAGGACGACCGGCCTGTCGTGAATGAGGAGCCTGCGGCTGCGCTTGCGGCGGCGGCCTTTGCAAAGGTGGCGCAGTGCGTCAACGACGGCGAGCGATTCACGCGCGCCGCCATCGAGCTCGAAGCATATTCGAGGAACAGGGAGGGCAACAGCCCCGACCGACTGCTCGCATGCCTTGCTATCTGGCAAGCAACCGGCCGCAGCGAATACCTGGAGCAAACCCGCGCCTGCGCTGATTCGGCTGCTGGGCTTTCGCCCGGCGAGCGGCAAGACCGGGCACTGGCGGCGCTGTCCCTGTTCGTAGCCAGCGTGCCGGGGATGCGCAGCGAGGCGAAGTATGTTCGCGCCATCGAGCGCTCAGTATCCTGGCTGGCCAGAAGGCAGGGCAGCGAGCCTTTCATCATGGCTGCGAGTCGCTCCGGGCGGGACGAGGACATGCAGGAGGCGTCGCGGCTCGGGACGGGAGGGGCTCATATGTCCCTGACATCCAATGCCTGGGCCGCGCTGGCGAGCGGGAAAGCAACCGGTTCGCGGGCGGCGCTCGCAGCGGCATTCACTGAGCTCGATTGGCTATTCGGTCTCAATCCGCTCGACCTTTGCATGTTGCACGGTGCCGGGTCGCACAATCCTCGGTGGTACCATCACCGCTACTTCGACAATCCAGCCCATCGAGATGGGGCGGTCCCGGGCGCGATTCCGAACGGCATTGGCCGCCCCGATGAGCACCCGTCGCTCGACCTGCCGTTCTTCGGCTGGCTGCATCGCGACGCGATGACAGCCGAGCCCTGGATTCCCTATAACGGCTATTACCTCAGCGCCCTGGCTTTGATGGATACGGGCGGGTGACGAACGCGAGCGCGTTGGGCTGCCCGTGAAGAGGGCCGTCCGCCCCGTTAATTCGCGCCAGTTTCCAAGGCAGCGCTTTGAGCGGCCCGGTTGACCTGGTCATGGAGACGGCGCGCACGTGATAAGCGCCGCGCGCACGAGCAGCATGGGCGTTGCGTTTCTCAAGGATAAAGGAGACCCACCAGTGGCCGACCTCAATGGGGATGGCAAACCGGAGACAGCGGCTACGGCGAGCGGAGGACGAGGAGAAGGTCTTCGCGCTGCGAAGAAACGCGCGGACCGGCCGACCTCCGGGTTCCGATAAGTTCCTCAGCGGGGTGGAGCGCGTCCCGGGGCGCCCGCCTCGGCGGGCCCATGCCCATCGGCCGTCGAAGGAGACCACACAGGAAGAGGAAAAATAGGTGGCTGTCCCTATTTTATGTCCTATTTTTTAATGGCGCGCAGATGGAGAGAGTCAAACTTGCAGTCTTAGGTTGCGGGTTCATGGGCCAGGGCGTGCACCTGCCGAATTTCCTGGCGAACCCGAAATGCGAGGTCGTCGGCGTGGCCGACATGAGAAGGGACTTAGCGGCCAGGGCGGCCGGGCGTTTCGGCCTGAAGCAGGTGTGGCGCGACCATGAGGAGATCGCTTCCGATCCTGAGGTGGAGGCCACGGCCGTTATTGTGCAGCATCCTTCGCATCCACCAGTCGTCACGCGCCTCCTGGAGGCCGGCAAGCACGTTTTCATGGAGAAGCCGATGTGCGACTCTGCCGAGGAGGCCCAGCGAATGGCCCTGGCAGCGCGAAACGCGGACAGAATCCTGATGGTGGCCTACGTGAAACGATACGATCCCGGAGTCCAGTGGGCAAGGAATACAATACGGCAGCTTGTGGAAACGAGCGAGCTTGGCCCGATCACCTTCGCGCGAGTCTGCTCCTTCGGCGGCGACTGGATAGCTGGACATCCGCGGGCTGATGTGCACAGCGAACAGCCTGCGCCGATAAGCAAGCCGAACTTCCCCTCGTGGCTTCCCGAGAACGAGAGCGGGCATTACTCCAACTTCAACAACGGCCATACGCACCAACTGAATCTGCTGCGCTTTCTCGTGGGGCCTGGGCGAGTCCTCAGCGCGCACAGGGACCGCGGCACATATGTCGTGAGCCTGGATTTCAACGGCGTTCTGGCTTCGCTCGAGATCGGGATCATGCAGAGTCGCGGCTGGGAGGAGGAAGCGCTTGTATGTTTTGAGTCCGGGTGGATGAGAATACAAACGCCTCCTGCGCTTCTGCGAAATATCCCGGCCCGGGCGCGTCTCTATCGGGCGGACCGGCACGAGGTGATCGAGCCCCGCCCGGAGTGGCGGTGGTCGTTCGAGGCGGAAGCGGATCATTTTCTCGATTGCATCCTTGAAGGCCACCAGCCGCTCTCGAGCGGCGACGACTCGGTGGCCGATGTCGAGCTCGTCGAGCAAGTGTTCCGCTGTCTGCTGGGAAAGTGAGCGGAGAGCCCAGATGATGGGGGCGCCGCAGATGCCGATTGCGCGAACTCCGCCCGGGCCGCAGTAAACGCAGGAGCCTTATCACAGCCGACGAACATGCGCTGTGGAAAAGACTGCATGGAGGTGAGGCGATGACACGCGTTGAGCCCATTGTCTATTTTGACGACACGGGTAAGGCGCAGCAGAACACGCAAAAGATAGTGGAAACGGTCGCCGCATATCTGCGCATCCACCGCGTCGGCCACATCGTGTTCGCGACGAACACGGGCTATGTAGGTTCGCAGTTTGTGCCGCTTGCGAACAGCCACCCGAAGGTGAATTTCGTGGCTGTGAAGATGGCGGCGGCGCTTGACAAGATCTATGGAGTCAAATGGAACGCGCGCTACGGCAGCGCGATGGACAAGGCTGGCATCAAGCTGGTGCGCGGAGTGCACGGGCTGACGGGCGGACTGGACCGGGCTTTACGAAGGAAGTTCGAAGGTTGTCCGCCAAACGCGTTGATCGCAGAGACACTGTATCTGTTCTCCCAGGGCATGAAGGTTTGCCTGGAGATAATTCCGATGGCCTGCGATGCGGGCCTCGTGCCTGAAGGCGTGCAGGTAATTTCGTGCGCCGGCACCGGCCATGGCGCGGACACTGCAATTGTCGCCACTTCAGCCGCGAGCGCGAACTTCTTTGACATAGACATCCACCGCATTCTGGCCATGCCGCTCAGGAAGTAGCGCCTTCGGGGCATTGTCGTTTACCAGGATAAATGCCCGCGCCAGCAAAGGCGTTGATGCAGAGCAAGAAGAGCAGCGCCACCAGCACGGGGAATGGCGCCAGCTAATTCGAGGGATAGGGCCCTTGCGCCAGGCCAGGGTGGTTCCCCGCGACCTCGAGCGACTGGCTCACGCCGACCACGAACGGGATCAGCAGCGCGCCAAGCACGAGGGCCCTTGGGCGGACGGCTCGCTTGGTTGGATCACGACTGCCTGTCTGGTTCACAGGTGCGTAAGCCCCGGCCGCGATCCTGGAGGCGACCGCTTGGCCTCGGCCTGGCCTTACCCCGCCAGGTTCGAGACACCGCCTTGGCTTCCCTTGACGCGCATCGGGCGCGGAACCTGGCGGCAGTTGCCGCGGAGGGAAGTGATCCTGGCCTGGCGAAAGCAGCGTGAGACCGACGCGGCGGATACGGTCGGCTCTGCTGTGGAACCGCAAGGGAAAAACCGTGGGAAGACTGATCTTTACATTTACCTCGCTCGCATACTATGTCGAGGCGTCGTGGGGACACGGCCTGCCGAAGGAGGGCTTTCATCGGATGGCCGATGTCGCGCACCGCCGAGACGTGCCGGTGACCTGGCTGGTAAACGCGAGGTCAGCCGAGGCGTTCAAGAACGAACTCAACGATTTTCACCGACGCTTCGGCGACGGCGTCGGCCTCCTCTGGGGCTCGTCCACCGCAACGCCTGGCCAGGCCGAGGACCCGGGCGCCGATCTGGAGCGGCTGCGTAAGCTTTTCCCGTGGTCCGAGGTGAAAATTGTTGGATCGGGTCACCGGTCGAATGCGATGGTGCGCAGGCTCGCGGACCTGGGCATCGAGGGCCTGTGGGGGTCGTGCTGGGAGCAGATTGAGATAGATGAAATCACCGACCGCGGCGCGCCCTGGGGCACTTACTACATCTCGATGGAGAACTTCAAGGCTCCGGCAGCCAAGCCCACGCCCCTGGTGTCGTTCGAGTGGACAGCGCGCGACCTGTGCAAGTCCTTGCATTCCGGCAACCCGACTATCTTTTCCTCCGATCCGAACGATGTGGCTCGCGCCGACCTCGTCCACGGCCGCGACATCGCCTACTGGACGGCCATGTTCGACCAGTATCACCGCAACATGGCGCACAATGACCTGGTATTCTTCTCGATGCATGAGGAGGCGCACGAGATGGAGCACAGCGAGGTGTGCTCTGCCTACACGCCGGAGGAGATCGCCGACTCTGCTGAGATGATGGATGCCTTCTTCGAGTATGTTCAGAGTAAACCGGGCGTGGAACTGATGACCTTGCCCCAAGCGGCTGATGTTTACCGGCGGCAGAACCCGCGCGGCACGGCGCCGGCTTACATGCTTTTCGACGACATCCCCACCGGGCAGATGGCGTACTGGTACGCGAAGGGCACGCCGGTCGGGCCGTGGCCGCGCACTTTCCTGTATTATAACGCTGAGTGTCAACTGGCATTCATCGAAGGAAAGTTCGAGCCGATTCTACTGCGGAATTACCGCAGGGCGACCGATCCAGACGACCAGTTCTATTTTGCAGATCGCGACGTGCCGAAGGTGCGGCTGCCCTATGGCAAGAAGATGGTTGAATCAGGCGATTTCGAATTCACCATCGAGAGCGAAAAGGCGCTGCCTTTCGGCCTCGCATTCTGGTACGATTTCGCGCGGTGGCGCGTGCGCGAGGTCGAGGGCGCGGCGCACTGGAAGCAGATCGAAGATAAGCTGCTCTTCGCGCGGCTGAACTTGCAGCCGGGCAGAACGATCGCGAGCGTGCGGCTGGCGCCGGCCTGAGATAAACGCACATGGCGGGAGTTTGTGAACTGCCGTGGGCGTCAAGAGCCACCTGCGCCGTCCACCAGCCCTGGGTGGGCGCACCGGAGGCCAGTTCCCTGAGCGTTGACGCTCGTGCAGCGCCAGCGCCGCCGGGGCGACTGGCCTTCTCTTCGGCGTCTATCCAATCATCCGGGCCGCAGCGACTCAGCGGGTCGAGGCCCTGCGCAGAATGACACTGCCGCTCCGAGCCAGCAAGTGCGCACAGTTGGCAACAACGAAGGGATTGCGGCTTCCAAGGCTGCTCAGCAGAAGCACGGCCGGTAAAGGGAAAGCAGCTCAGCCGGCGAAAAGCTTAACAAGCTTGCGCACGCTTGTCGGCTGATCTGGCTTTCGCACAGGCGCAGGGTTTCCCTGGCGGACCAGATCGGCTCCGCCCTCGGTCGAGGGTATGAGACAGCGCAGCACTGGAGAGGAGGAGAACGATGGACCTGGTCTTGGTAAGCGAGAAGGGAATGGTGAAGCGCACCAAACTGGAGGCCTACCGCACCCAGGGGCGAGGCGGTGTGGGAGTGGCCGCGCTTGCGCTGCAAGCGGGTGACGCCCTCGCTGGAGCCGTCGTGGCTGACCCGGAAGCAGATCTCATCATTCTCACGGCTCGCGGTCACTCAATCCGCATTTCTGGGAAGACCGTGCGCGCGAGCGGACGGGTTACTTCAGGCGTCCGAGGGATCCGACTGCGAGACGGAGACCGGGCCGTGGGGCTGGTTGCGGCCAAGTAGCGCCTGGAACTCTGCGAGCGGCTCACTCGGAAGCGGGCTGACATAGCAAAGGCGGCTCCAGGCTGCGGGCGCCGACACGCCTGTGGCTTCGCCGGGCCGCCGGGTTCTGTCGTGTCTCCATCACGCGCTCAGGAGGGCCTGACCGCGACACTGGATTGGGGCAGGACGCACGGTCCTGCCCTACGGTATCTTACGGTATCTGCTTCCTTGCACCCGCGCCGGGGGCCTTCAGAGCAGCAACGGCGGTTCCCGCCCTCGCCTGGTGCGTTGACCCGAACTTATTCGTGAATTGGCGCTGGCTTTTCCGCGCAGGGCAGGAGACGCGCTCCTGCCCCACGGACTCTCGCCTGGTGCGTTAGCGGCGGTAGGCACCCTTGCCCACATTGTCCGTGGTTCCTGTGAATCCGGGCCCGCCCGCGGCCACATATCCATGACTGGCGCCCGAGGCGTCAGGACTGACCCAGAAGGCATAAAGGCTTGAGTTCTTCAAGTGGAAACGGAGCTGGACGGACTTCCCTGCGAGCACGGACAGGTCTTTTCCATCCTTCCACTGGATGGCCTGAAGTGTCCTGTCCTCGCGGACCGGAATGCAGTTATCCCGCGAGAAGGCGGGCATGACTTTCCCATGTTCATCAAGGACTTCGACGCGCAGTTCGCCGCCGTCAGCGTCGGCGTTCACCAAGAGGTATTTGCCGCCAAAACGGACCGGCCGGGTGGTGAGGGCGCCTCCTGATTCCCCTGCATCCATAGAAGCGAAACCATCGCGCCGCAAAACAGCGATACCCGTGCTGCAAACGCCAGAGTCTGCCGAGCCGCGAACCCCTGCCCTGCCGCTGACATAGAAGTAGAGTTGGTCCCCCATAACGAGGCAGCAGCCGCCCGCTGACTGAACATTGCCCCAATTCCAGTCGCCGTAGCGTTCGGACACGGGGATGAACGCGCGGCGGTCGGGCCGATACCAGTGGAATCCGTCGCGGCTGAAGCCAACGCACACCTCGTTAGGCTTTGCGCGGTCCGTTGGCTGACCGCGCCAGATGGTGAACAGGCCAAGCACGATGCTCTCGTAAGCGACAGCGTCGAGGTTGTACAGCTCGGGCTGCACGCCTAAGTCGGGGCGGCGCGGGTCCAGCTCGTCGGCGCCGACCCAGAGCGTGGGCTCTCCCGCCTTCCAGTTGGCCCCCGCAGCCACGTCGGGGTGCTCCCAGTATCGCCGACAGCGCCCGACGCCGTCCGGCGGAGCGAAATACTCGCGCAGGCCATACACCCAGACCTTGCGAAACGGGTTGTAGAAGACGGTCGTGCGGTCACCGGTCGGCCCGCTTCGGGCGACTTGGTTCCAGTGAATGCCGTCCGCCGAGAAGCAGACGGAAATCCCCCCTGCGAGGTCATAGAGAAACATTTTGTAACGGCGCTGCGGGTCTTTCTCCTCGAGGTCAAGCCACACCGTGACGGAATCCCGCCGGCCGGGGTGGACGATGTTGGTCCCAGGCTGCACGTCGAGAGCGGGCTTCTCCCAGCGTATGCCGTCGCGGGAGGTAGCGTAGCACGTCGAGCGACAGAAGCCGCCCATATACCACATCTTGAACAGGCGGCCTTTCGGGTCATACCATACGCCATCGCTGAACACCATTGCCGTGGGTCCGTCCTCTTGCTCCCAGGGCCTGTCCGGTCGGAGCACGGGACTGGCCGGGTGATAGTCCGCCGTGTGAAATGTTCGCTTCAGCGTCGTGTGCTCTATGAGAAAGTCGTCCACGAACAACTGGCGCCCCACATCAATAGGGATGACAGTCCGAGGCGAGACGAGATACGGAGGCAATGGCGGGGCCTTGAGGGTGAGAGAGTCATTGCGCGGCGGCCAGATAGACGGCAGCCGGATGCCATTGTAGAGCGTTTGACCGCGCTCAGCCTCTCCACGCGTCTGAGCCATAAATGCCGCCAAGATCATGACGACGACGATGGCGATTGACAGCTCGGCGAATGTGAACGCAGCCTGGTCGCCCACGACGATTCTCTGGAGCATGGTCCTCACCTCGTTTGCGCAATACTGCCAGAATAATTGTGTGCAAAGCGCCCCGCCTCCTGCGCGTGCGCCTTCGCGCTGCGCCGGCCCTCAACGCTTCGAGGGGCCATTGCAGGGGTTAAGGGCGGGCGAGACACCTGCCCCGCAGGCATATCGCTCCATATTGGCTGATGGCGACCGGGGATCCAGGCCCCGGCGATACCAAGCGCCGCCCCTGAAGACTGTCTGGCGACTGGATTACCGACGCAACTGGTCTGACTGCCGCACGACCGCTGCACGATGGATCAATCGCCGAATACGCCTGTTGAGAGATACTTGGATCCATCGTCGGCGAAAATGCCGACGATGCACCGGCGGCCCTTCTGTGCTTGCCTGTGCGCTTCGAACATCACGGCGCCCGAGGAGATGCCGACGAACAGGCCATGATCGCTGGCCAGACGCCGGGTGGTCTGAAAAGCATCTTCGTCTTTCACTCTTGGCCGTTCATCCAGCAGGGAAAGGTCGAGAATCGGCGGGACCGACGAATCCAGGCACCTGAGCCCCTGGATCAGGGAACCCGGATAAGGCTCGATTCCAACCACTTTGACTTGGGGTTTCTGTTCCCGCAGGCGCTTCGCTACGCCCGTTATCGTTCCTCCTGTGCCGATGCCAGTGATAAAGGTATCTATGTCGGGCATTTGCTGAAGGATCTCCGCTGCGGTCGTGTGGTAGTGAGCCAGGACATTGTCCGGGTTCTCAAACTGGCCAAGCAGATAGTGGCCTGATTCGCGAGCCAGTTCATGTGCCCGCTCGATTGCGCCGTCAGCCCCGTCCTGCGCAGGGGTGAGCACCAGCTCTGCGCCCAGCGCCGCCATGATTCTCCTGCGCTCGATGCTCATGTTTTCGGGCATGGCGATCTTGACTGAGTATCCCTTCAGCCGGCCAATTGCGGCCAGCGCAATGCCGGTGTTGCCGCTGGTGGCTTCCACCAAAATCTGCCCTGGCTTCAGGCGCCCGCTGGCTTCAGCCTTCTCGATCATGTAGCGGACCATGCGGTCCTTCAGCGATCCCGTGAGATTGAAGAACTCCAGCTTGGCGAAGAAGTGAGATCCCTCTGGCGCGCCTGCTAAGGGGACCTCGACCAGCGGGGTATTTCCAATCGCTGATAGTGGATCATGAGTCATCTCGCTGCTCCGTGTAAGTGTTTGCAGCCTGAGAACGCTTGTAGGGCCGCCCTGGAAGCCAGATTCACCTTGCCAGGGGCGGTGTCCTCTCACGCTCCGGGGAAGCCGCGGAGCCTTCACTGCGGCCGCGGCGAGATGCGCAGGTTCGGCAGCGGCTGGCCGGTGCGGTCTGTAAACCGCAGGTAGAAACCCCAGTCGAAGCCGGCGTTGCACACCTTGGCCAGGATGGGCGTCGTGCCTGCGGGGAGGGTTATGTCAACGACATCTTCATCCAACCTGGCGCTGCGCATGCCAGGCCGGTCGAGGACCTTGCGCCCGCCCAGATAGACAATGATCGAGTCGTTGCTTCCCACTCGGAGTTGGGCTGGGGTGCGCGCGGGAGCCTTCACATAGCAGAGAGCGTAAGCGCACGCCCACTCATTGGGTTCCACTGAGCGCTGCAAGTCTATGTAGCCATCCCAAAAAGGATTCGCATAGAGGCGCCAGCTCACCGGGTCAGCTTTGCCTTCGTAGGTGGCCGACAGGTCGAGCTCCTTTTCCGGCGGATAGCGGCGATTGTGGCCCTGCATATCCGTGTTGTCGAAAGGGCCAATGATCATCCACTGGCGTACTAAACCCAGCTCACGCGCGCGCTGTCGGGCTGGGAGCGCGTAGTTGTCGAGGGGCTGCGTGAAAGTGCGCTGGTAGTTCTGCCTCAAAAGCGAGCGGCCGATGATGCCCCGATAGCGGTTGGCATTATCTCGCAGGTCAGCGAACAGTTCCTGGGTCATGGCCCTGGCCCGCTGGATTCCGCTGCGTAGTTCCTCCGGACTTCGCGCGTCGCGCAGGCTGTCAACGAAGCGCTGGTAGTCGGTGAAGCGTTTCGCATATTCATAGGATACCTCGCACTTCGCCAGCCGGGCCTTCACGCGTTCGTCGTCGGCAAGCCGATGAGCCTCGTCGAGGTGGCGGCGCATGGCGGCCAGGGTCTCCGGCGTGAAAACATGCTTCGCGTTGTGGAAGGCGTTTCCCGGAAAATGTTTTTCAGACTTCGCCATCGCCATCTCCATGGTCTCGTAATATGCCTTCATGGGGGCAGCGGCGGAACCGTAGAACTTCCGATAGAGATCCTCCAGCAGAGCCGGCACATCGGCGTCCGGGTTCCACAGGAGTTTCGCCGCCACATAGTAGTTCAGGAAGTTGGTCCAGATGCTGGAGAGGGTGCATTGGGTGTGCAGCCCACGGACGCCGATGTCCCGGAAGTATGGAATGTCGGAGGCAATTGAGTGAGCTATGGGCCAGGGCAAGTCCGCCCAGTTGACCTTCAAGTAATATTCGTAGAAGTAGATGTCGCGGATGAAGCTTTGCCAGGCAGCGACGAGGCGGCGGTATCGTGAGTTGGGAGGGCAGGCAGGGTCGTTGACAGGGTGGGCCATGCAATAATCGTCGTAATGGGTGATCACGATGGCCAGGTTTGGGTGGGCCTTCAGCAAGGCATCCTTCGGCGGCTGATTGTAAACATTGTATGCGCCGACAAGCAGCTGCTGGCCCGGGATCAGGCGATCAAGCTCCTCTGCAATGCGGTTGTAGAAGACGAGCGAGCGGCGGGAGTAGCGCTGATCGGGCGCTGCTGGCGCCTTGTCGTCCAAAGCGCGGCAGTCATCGCATTCGCACCACATCTGGCCATCGGTGGGCGAGAATGATAGAAACGCAATCGAAGGGTCCTTCCGTTTGAGGGCTGCGAGATTGTGCGCGATGACTCTCGGCAAGTCGCGGTTGGCATAGCATAGTTTGGCAAGGGGATTATCGGATCGTTTGCCATCTATGAGAGCAAAATATTCGGGATGGTCGGCGAAATACCGGGATGGTGGAACGAGGGCATGCTGGGTGTGGTAGATGCCGGGCTCGACGCGGTAGGCCGCCGGCCAGGCCGAATCGTCAACGCGGTTCATCTTGTTGCGCAGGTTCCATTCATCGTCCCTGCCAACCCAGCGCATCTCAAAAGCCGGCCGCTGGGCGTCGTCCAGGTCAGGGATGGTCACCACGTCGCGGCTGGGCACGATCTCGCCAAGGGGGTCTGGCAGATACCAGCGCACGCCCAGATATTTCTCCAGCAGTTCGTAAGCGCCGTAGAGAGTGCCGTAGTCGCCGCCGCCCACGATGGCGATGTCGTCGCCTCGGCTGCGCAGCACGAAGCCCTCCGGGCTCTGCTTCTTCGCTTTCGCATCCGGGACGATTTCGCGGCCTCGTCTCGTGCGGCCGACCAGGATGCGCGGGCCGGCCTGCGTTCCAGGCTCTGATACGACGGCCACCTTAACGCCGCCGATGCGGCCAATGTAGCGGCTGAGTTCTTCTGCGGCTTTAGTCTCCAGGGAAGAGGGCTCAGCCGGCGCGACGATCTGCGCGCGGCACACCCCGTGGTCGGCCAGGGTGATGTCCGCATGACCCACGGAGCATACAGCGAGCATTGCTGCGAGGGCTGCGAGGGCTACCGCCTGCTCCAGCATATGGAGCCTCCGTCGGCGCATGGTTGCTCGCTGGCGAGTTCGGCGCTGCGAGACCGCGTTCCTCCAGCAGCGAGAGGATGTGCCGGCCCAAGCGCCGAGCGGGTCACCTGGCGGCCGACGATTGGCGAGATCACTCCCGACGCGGCAGGACCGGGCTGAAGCGACGGGAGCGCGATGCCTTAGAGCGCCTAACAAAAACTCACAACAGGTGGTATTATGAGACGGCTTCCGGGAATTTGGGCGCTGGGGGCAGGAGAATGCTATGGCCAAAGAGATCCTGCCGCAGGATCTATGGGAAGCCATTG